>UPTN01001188.1_pt1 | contig 11787 bp, 27 predicted proteins | sample 2160111 | NCBI WGS metagenome assembly UPTN01 (sample SAMN06265058, study PRJEB28932) | marine metagenome | isolation source: Columbia River Estuary | place: USA:Columbia River Estuary, USA | collected 2014-05-05 | reverse complement strand
TGTAGAATAGAGTTCTATTAAAATACAAAGTTAATACGAATAAAACAGGATAATAACAATATGAATAACATATACGACAAGAAATTTGAAATATATCTAGTACAAAAAGGTTACGACTTAAACTGTATTAGTTTACAAGAATGCTTAAAAGAAATAAAGATATGGAAAAAGAATACAGAAAACGCATAAGTTATTTATCTACACGTAGTAGATTTTGCTTAACTAGCAGAATACAACTTATACAATTAAAAAACGAATTAAAAACATTATTATGCAAATAGAAATAGACACTGTAGACTTACAGAACACATTAGAGCAATTATATGATCGCAAAGTAAAACTAGTTGCGTATGCGAGCGCTGACGGATTAGATACGTTAGTACTAGAAGGAAACGAGGAAGATCTATTTAATTTCTACTTAGAATCATTCAATCCATTTAATGAATGGACTAATACAGACGTAGTAAGATCAGAGTTTTTTGCTCACATACTTACAAAGTAAATACGAATACAATCGGATAATATAATAAACAAATAACAATATGGATTTATACTTAAAATTAGAAAACAACGAACTACGAAACTTACACGAAAACTTTAGAGATGAAATATGGTTAGCTTTTCATCAAGGTGAAATAAACGATCAAGATGAATTTTACACTTACTTCCACGAATATCTTGACAATGCAGTAATATACACTAGCCAATGTGAATTAATGCTAATTAACAATAGTGAATACCACTACGAAGACCACGACTTATACGGCAGACCAAATAATATACACCAAGCTGCATACGCTTGTCTGCATGATTACTTGATGGATCACGTCGACACACCAAACTGGGAGCAAATGGAAACAGAATTAAACGAAGCGTAATATGATAGAAAAAAGATACAGAAGAAACTTTAGTACAATATTTAACAAACAAAAATTAAGATAATGCAAGCAATATATAATGGCGTAGACGTAACAAGTCTAATATTAAAACAAATGGAAGGTAAAATGTCTCGAACCGCAGTAGAAAGAGAGCTAAAGAAAATAAAAAACATTGAGAAAGCTAATATTTAGAATGATACTAAATAAAGAAATATCATTAAAAGCAGGTAATAAAATACTTGACAAATTACAAAGTAAATACGAACACAGACGGATAATATAGTAAAGAAAACAATATGACAATACAAGACAAACTAACTTTAACGCAAGAACTAATTAATCTGTTTTTATCAGGCGAAATAACCGAAGATCAATTCAATAATACAATACTAAAACTAGGTTAATATGACAACATTAGAAAAATTTCAAGAAGAAGCAAATATTAACTTTGTTCAAACACCTTCGCATGCAGATGTAGAACTCGGCGAATTACAAACAGCTGACGGCTACGAATTGTATTATGTTACGCAAGATATTCAAAATCTAAACTACGAAAACGAATTATTCTACTACAAACCTGATTTCGATACAATTATGGCAGCAATAGACGACTATAGACACAGAGAAGACACAGCAAACGTTGTTTGTTACGACATCGAAGATTGGTTTGACGAATACGATATGCTAAACTGGCTTGAAAGCGAAATGGATGAAGAATCATTTGAAGCATTTACTAATGAAACGTAACAGAGATATAATAGCACAATATAATATACAGCTAGAACAACAACATCAACAATATTTACAACAACAACAATACGAACTTTTAAATAATTAGAATATGACAATGACAGAACTTAAACAATACATGGCAGAACAAAAAAGAATTAAAGTAATTCAATGGAATAAAGATCGCGAAGGCAATCACTGTCAAGGCTTTACACAAAAAGAGTTTGAACAGTCTATGGAAGTTGATAGAATTAAATCTAGAACACGTAGAACACACTCAAAAGGGAATTTGTGGGTTTTTAATGACACTAAAGACAGAGAGCTATTTACAAAGTAAATACGAGTATCATTGGATAATATAATAAAGAAATATAAATATGAAATACACAGTTAAATACAAGCTAGCAATGACTACTCCAAAACCCGACGAAATGTGCAAGTACTCTGTATGGATACCGTGTAAATGTAAAAAATGTACAAATGAATAAATTCAAACAAACAGGTAAAACAAGAGTAAGATTAAATGGCAAAACCTATAAAGGCTATATGCTAGGCGACTTACCTCCAACGTTCGCTTATATATCATGTGAAGACATTGATGAATTTGGCGAGACAATAGAAACTCCAGGCGTAAAGTCTTGGTTCAATCACAAAGGATTAACTTATATAAATTAAACAACATGACAGATACAGAAGTTAAAGACAGAACAGCAGGCAAATGCTTTGCTAAGATTAACGCACTAGAAAACAGCTTAGAGTACTTAGCTATACAAAAACCATATCTAGCTTATACTCAAGATATGATTGACGCTCAGATCTCTTTTAAACGTAGAGAGTTAACAATATGGAATCACATGGCGCTACTAAACGAAACAACTACATAATATGACAGACCAACAAATAGAAATACTAGACAGAACCAATGGCATTAAACTGCTTAATGTAGATATGAAAGTAAATTATATATACAATGGATACAGAGATCAATTCCCTAAAGAAACTTTAGACGAAGCAAGAGAATGGTTTAAATCTAATCTAACAGAATAATGGCAGGCAATAAATATAGTCCGCCTCCTAGACCACATAAACCTAGCTTATATGTTCTACAGTACGGAAACGCACAAGGCACACAGGAGACAATCCAAGGCACTGCTAGGCAAGTAATACTACACATTTTAAATCAACAAACTATAAAATAATGGCAACACGAGCACTAATAAGAGTAATACCAAGGCAAGAAGGTTTAGCGTACGACGAGGCGCATAATCACGTAGAAAAAGCTTTCTTTAATATATATAGACATTGGGATGGTTATCCCGCGGGATTAGGCGTAGACATTGCTAAAGTCTGCAACAACATTAAAGATAAAAACGTAAGCGAGTTTGCGGTTGAGTTTGTTAGCGTACTAGAAGACACTAACAGAATTGAACTCTTAGCTATCTCTGATGTTGATATGGGTCAAGAATATATATATACTATATTCCCTAAAAACGATACATCTGAGGTCTTTATATCAATTTATGACGTATGGCAAAACAAAGTTGTTTTTGTTGGCCAACCTGATAAGCTGATTGAGAAATACGATGCTGATCACGAACCTGAAAGAGAGGAAATGACAGGCGTAGAATTTTTACAGCTATTAGCAGACATAAATGCTAGATAATTACAAACTAAATACGAACTTAATAGGATAATATATATGACAGACAAACAAATGGATGATCTTGCTATACGTGTAGCAACTAAAGTAGTAAAAGCTATATTCAATGTGTCGTCAGAAGTACACTTAGTATTTGAAAATCATACAGACAAATCAGACTTTATAGTAGAAAGTCAAGACGACTTAGATAAACAAACGCTAGACTTAGAGCTTATAAGATTACAAAGCTTATTAGAAAGATACGAACAAGAAGAAGCTTACGAGAAAGCTAACATAATAAAAAGAAAAATACAAACAATAAAAAACAAATATGATAAACTCGATTAAACAAGGTAAATTCGCAATGCTTGCGTTCGCACAACAAAAAAAAGCTATCAACTGGAATCAAACCATGTTCCTTCAACCTAAGCTTGACGGCGTACGTTGTATCTTTACAAAGCAAGGTGCTTATAGTCGCAGCGGTAAAAAGTTCAAAAACGTTCAGCATCTACGTCGCGAGCTAAAACCTTTCTTCGCAGCACACCCAACTGTTGTACTCGATGGCGAGCTATACAACCACGATTTCAAAGACAACTTCAATAAGATTATATCTCTTGTACGTACTCAGCACGCTACTAAAGACCAAACTCTTATTCAGTTTCATTGCTACGATTATGTTCAAACAACTAATAATCATTCATTTGATTGGCGTAACAAATGTATAAGCCGTATGATTAAAGCTTACAGCTTACATTACACTCACCCAGTAGCAACCACGCTAACACCTAACAAAGGCTTAGCTACTATATTTAACAATCAAAACCTAAAAGCAGGTTACGAAGGCTCTATACTACGTACAAACTTACCTTATGAAAACAAACGATCAAACAACTTACTCAAGTTCAAAGCGTTCCAAGACACAGAAGCTACAATCACAGGATTTGTTGAAGGCAAAGGCAAGCGAAGCGGCACAATTGGCAAGTTCTTGGCTATTGATAGCAATGGTATCACTTTTGGCATGCCTGTCATGGAAAATTATGACATCATGCGTACTATGTTTGCCAACGCTGATGATTATGTCGGCAAGGTAGCAACATTCACGTTCTTCCAACGCACTCCAGCAGGCTCTTATCGCCATCCACTATTTAAAGCTATACGTAATTATGAATAAAATTAAAATATTAATACTGTTAGTATTACTGCAATCGTGTTATATCGAAGATATACTAGAGCAAGACATTTATGTAATACCAGAGGTTATGTGCGATTGCGTTTATTACGACGCTGACTATGACCAATGGAATAAAATAAAACTGAGACCAGGACAGTATTCTTTTGGATGGTTAAGTTATTCTCGTAAAGATTACTGCGAGCAAGTTATGCAAGGATATTTAATAGATTGTAAATAATAAAATATGGAACCAGTAGACAACACATGGAAATGTAGATGCGGAGCTTTGAATAGTTTCTATAGAACTTTATGTGGTAAGTGTAATAAATCACAAACAACTTTTAACACAAAAAAATATGAGCTATAAAATATACAATCACACTATTCAATCTAATGAAACAGTTAAATCAGCTATAAAAAAATTTAGAAAAGATGACAATAAAAATAGGAAGCCACAAAATAATGTGCACAAGAAAAAGAGATCATAAGACTTATTTATGGGATAATATATATGAACTTAGACAAGATATAATAGACGACGTGATGATAGCCGTAAGAAACGACAAACCGCTTGATGAACCGGAGTTAAAAAGAAAAGCTTTATTAATAAAAAAATATAGCCGAAGGCTAAAAACCATTTCATTTTGAAATGTGACAATAGGCTACTAATTATTAAAGAGTAACAGGCTAATGTCACACCGAAAAATAGAGCATTTAAACGATAACCGTATTATCTATAGAAGACTTCCAGTCTCTGATAAACCTAGTCAATCGTTTGATTGGGGCTATTTCTACGAAGATGGTACGTATGAGTTTTATGATTTATTTAGAAGTAAGGCATTGATTAATACGTATAAATCTCTTAGATGGCACTTAAGAGTTATCTGGCATTTAAATCCACAGCTTAATCTAGAAGAGTTTAGTAAGCTATCTACATTCATAGCAAATAAGGATAATGGTTTTACAACCTTTACAATGCAACCAGATAAACTTGAAAATATAATACGAGACATAGACAAAACAGATTTAGAAGAACCGCCTAACAATAAACTACGTAAGATAATTTTTAAAGACTATACTATGCTAAGCATGGCAGATAAATTAAAGATCGTAGGTAAGTTAATCGGAAAGCAAAGTAATATTGATAGCGAACAGATATACGACAGTATGCTCTTATTAAACCATGAGGGCCATAAGATAACTATTAAATCCTTAGCTGATATTCTAAACTGCTCAGTCAGAACAGTACACAGAAAAATGAACGAACAACTTAAACAAGAAAAAAATACTTTAAATGAAAAAATATAACGTAAAAAATTACGTACGATATAAAGAAGATGTTAAAGCTTCGCAGCCTGATCTAAAAGAGTTAACTAAATACGAAAGAAAAGAGTTGATAAATAAGTTTTTGCCTCTTGTGGAGAACATAGCTCGTAAATTTTCAACTAGTCAACAGGCTTCTGGAGTTATGAGTATAAATGATCTTATTCAAGAAGGATCAATTGGTTTAATAAAAGCAGTTGATCGATTAGATTACTTAACTTTAGAAAGTTCTGAAGATCAAGAGAAAACTTTAAAATCTTTCTTTTCTAAACGTATTAAAGGTTCTATACGTAGAGCTGTAGATATAAACAGAGGCGATATACGTATACCAGAGCATAAGATGAACGAAATACGTAAGAATCCTAAAGACGAGAAGATGGTTAGCATGTTCTTTAATAGCATATTTTTAAGTATTGATGCTAATCCTCACGAAGACGATGAAGACATGACGTATCAAGTTCCTGATAATTCAGAACCATACAACATAGCTTTAATGAACTCTTATTTGAAAGGTTTAATGCAAAAGCATTTAACAGAAAATCAATACGAAGTACTTAGACTGTCTTATGGATTAGACTGCGATAAACACTCAGCTAAAGAAATAGCTGTAAAACTAAACATAAAAGGTGCTAGCGATTATGTTAGAGTTTCAGAGCTAAAAAAAGAAGCAGTACAGTGTTTAATTAAAAACGTAGACCCATCACAAGTACTTGATTACCTGTAAGTTAAATATTAATACAAATGTAAATCATCCTGTATATATGTAATTATATATATAAGACCAAACACCACAATGCAATGACAATAAACGAAAAGCTCTCAACTATTCAGACGAAGTTTAAATCGAAGAAAAGTAGATTTAACTCATTCGGCAAATACAACTTCAGATCTGCCGAAGACATTTTAGAAGCAACAAAACCCTATCTATTAGAACTAGGAGTATCGGTTACGATTAACGAAACATTAATCAATAGCCAACCAATGCCTATACTAGAAAGTAAAGCTACGATTTCAGATGGTGAAAACCACGTTTCGGCTACAGCTCTAGTTGGTGTTGACCTATTGCAAAAAGGTATGCAGACACCACAACAGTTTGGCTCTGCATCTTCTTATGGCAAGAAGTACTCTCTAGGGAATTTATTTCTTATAGATGACACTCAGGATAGCGACGCGAGTAACGAACACTCTAAGACGCCTATGAACTCTACACAATTAGCAAAAGCAAAAGAGTTTATTAAGTCAGGAGGTAAGTTAGAAGCTATCAAAGCTAAATATGTTCTAACCAAGGAGGTGGAACAAGAATTAACAACACTCTAAATGAACACTAAAGAAATTTTAAAAAAGTTAGAAGAAGATGAGCATTACTACGGTAAGTTTGGAAAACAATATCTAAGCAACTCAGACATATCTACTTTATTAAAAAATCCTTTAGCGCTACACACTCCTCAAAAGTCTATTCCGGCTTTTTTAGTTGGCGGTTATTTTCACACCGCTATATTAGAGCCGGATAAACTTAAAAACTTTAAAATAATAGAGTCTAGTACGAGGAACACTAAAGCGTATAAAGAGATCTCTGGCGGAGAATTATGTTTACTACAGCAAGAAGTAGATCAAATTGAGTTAATGGTTGACAAGATGATGTCAAATACCGTATGCAAAGATCTAATCAGAGGCAAGAATGTAGAGTACGAAATTCCAGCTATAAAAGAGATTGAAGGGCAAATGTGGAAAGGTAAAGCTGATATAATTAATCATGACGAAAGATTAATTATAGACTTAAAAACTACTAATGATATTGCTAAGTTTAGATATTCAGCATCAAAGTATAACTACGACAGTCAAGCTTACATCTACAATCAGTTATTCGGCTATGAAATGATATTCATGGTAATTGATAAAAACACCCATCAAATTAAAATTTGTGATTGTTCTAGTAGTTTTTATTCGAAAGGACAAGACAAGGTTCAGCAAGCAGTTGCTCAGTACGATCTATTCTTTAACACTAAAGACTTTGATCCACACCAGTACTTTAAAACAGAAACGTTGTAATACAAAGTAAATACGATTTACTATGGATAATAACTATGTAACCAATTAAAACCAATTAATATGCCAAGAGCAAGAAAAAGAGTATGTTCCGTAACAGGAATTAAAACAAATGAAACAAACTTTTATGCAAATCAATCACACGTAAAAGCAGTAGATAATCTACGTAGAAACACTGGAGCTAATAAAGACCAGTTAACAAGAATGTTCAACCAATTAAGCACTTACTAATGGCAAGTATTATCAAAACAAGTATTAATCTAGATCAAATTGACAAAAGCAAGATCTACGTAGGTAAGAAAGGTAAATACCTTCCTATAACTATTACGTTAAATGACGAAGTAGATAACTTCGGCAACAATGGTCCTGTTATTGTTGAGCAAACTAAAGAAGAGCGTGAGGCTAAATCACCTAAAACTTACTTAGGTAACGTTAAGGTAGTTTGGACTAATGGCAGTAATGTAGCTCCACCACCAAGAGATGATGCTCAAGGCAACGGAGGCTTTCAAGCAGCTGGACCAACTCAGAAGGTAGAAGATGACTTACCGTTCTAATGGAAGATTACATAACAGCACGTAAAAACAAGAACGGTGAAATAACTTTAATAGAAGATTAAATGCAAACAAGTGAGATCAATGGATTCTTGATTGATGATTTCAATCAATATGGTCTAGCTGAAGGTAAACCACAGGGGATTTGTCCTCTGTGTTCTTCTGATAGACAACCTAAGAATCAGAAAGCACAATGTGCTTCTTATGATTGGGAACGTGGTCTCGGTACTTGCCATAATTGTAACACTAGTTTTCAACTGCATACTTACGAACGAAAAGGTAAATCTGAAAAAGTCTATATAAGACCAGACGTACCAATCGCTAAACAAGAAGTAAGTACAAAAGTTGAAGAGTGGTTTAATACAAGAGGAATTACTCAGCAAACCCTCAAAGATCTTAAGATCGGCGAGGGTCCAGAGTATATGCCACAGACCGGGCAAACCGAGAATGTTATAAAGTTCAATTATTTTATTGGCGATCAACTTATCAATGTTAAGTATCGTGATGGAAGAAAGAACTTTAAATTATATAAGGGCGCTGAGAAAGTGTTCTATAATATAAACAGTATAATCGGGTATGAGTATTGCGTTATAGTTGAAGGTGAAATGGACGTGCTAGCTCTTCACGAAGCTGGTATACCTAATTCAATATCAGTTCCAAATGGAGCTACACTAAACTCTAACAATTTAGATTATCTTGATAGTTGTATTGATTACTTCGAAGACAAAGACAAGATAATATTAGCAGTTGATGCTGATGAAGCTGGTCAAGCTTTGCAACAAGAACTAGTAAGAAGACTTGGTGCTGAAGTTTGTTTTTTAGCTTCGTTTGACGACTGTAAAGATGCGAATGAATATTTACTTAAACATGGAAAAGAAAAACTGGCAGAGTGTATTACCGGAGCAAGACCTGTACCGCTTGAAAACGTCACGACGTTCAAAGACATCGAAGGTGAAATTACGGACTTTGTTCGTAATGGTTTTAAACCGGGATTTCAAGTTGGTTTACAGAATTTTGACGACATATTTTCGACTTACACTGGTCAATTTATTACTGTCACTGGTATTCCTAGTAGCGGTAAATCGGATTTTGTCGATCAAATGGTTGTCGGATATAACCAAAACTATGGTTGGAAAACGGCATTTGCTTCACCTGAAAATGCACCAACTTATCTGCACGCACATAAAATAATGCGTAAGGTTTGGCAGGACATGCCAACATCAGCAGATATACATGGTGATAAGTGGAATCAAATAGCTGACCATGTAAACGATAACTTCTTTCATATAGATATGGAACGCTATACTTTAGAATCAGTGCTACGTAAAGGCGCTGAGCTTGTAAAACGTAAAGGTATCAAGTGTTTAGTTATTGATCCGTTTAATAAAGTTAGAGATGTTGACTGTAAAACAGAAGACGTTAATAGATATACTATGGAATATCTTAGTAAAATAGAAATATTTGCTAAGAAGTATGATGTTCTAGTGTTTATAGTTGCTCACCCTACTAAAATGTATAAAGATGGTAATGGTAAAATTGAAGAACCTACCATGTACAACATTAAAGGTGGTGGTGAATGGTATGATGCTAGTTATCACGGTATATTAGTTCACAGAGATTACGAAGCTAAAACAGTTAAAGCTAAAGTTTTAAAGGTTAAGTTTCAAAATTTAGGTGAAAACGGCGCTGAAGCTCATTTTAAATGGGAACCAAAGTCAGGTTGTTTTATACCTCACGAACCAGTAGATATGTCTAACGAAGCAATGCCTTGGGAATAAATGAGCGTAGGATCTAAGAGAGCTAAAGAACAAGCTAAACGAAGACTACCAGACGACTACATTCAATCAGCTGAAGAAGAAGAAGCTTATTTATACTGTGTTAAAAACAAAATAATAATAAGTCCAGTAGCTGTTAAAGACACGATAGGGTCTTGGGCTGTAGGAATAAGCGTACCTGGAAATCACAAGGTTGTTCATAAATCCCCAGAAATATGCGACAAGCATAGTATAATGGAGGTAATGTATAGATATTGTTTATATTACTATAACAAAAGAAAATAATGAAAACAAAATTTAAAAATGCTAGAGAAGCTTTTGTTTATTTTTACAATGAAATAAATGATAATGGCACTGTGTTTGGAGATACTAAAGCTTTGTTTAATGTAGGGTTTACTTTAGAGCACCCACAGCAAAAAAACATTAATGTTTTAAATCCAAATAGAAACTTTAATTTGCAATATGCAGAAGCTGAGTGGCAATGGTATTTATCTGGAGATCCTAGTATAGATAAGCTAGGTGAGATAAACGGAAGTATTCCTCCTATATGGGAAACAATGGCTGACTCTGATAGAAAAGTAAGATCTAACTACGGTTGGCAATGGGAACGTAACCATCAATTAGATAAAGTTGTTGCCATGCTAAAAACTAATCCTGAAACACGTCAGGCGGTAATATCAATTTACGATGGAAAAGAAATCTCTACTTATAGCAAGGATACTCCTTGTACTTATGCTGTTCAGTTCACTGTACTTGATAATAAACTACACATGGCAGTACTTATGCGTAGTAATGATCTCTGGTTTGGTTTTTGTAACGATCAATACTGTTTTGCGTCGCTTCAAGAATTAGTTGCAGAGAGGCTATCTATGAAGCTAGGAACTTATTATCACTTTGCTCATAATCTACATTTGTATAACAATAAATTAAAATAAAATTATGTATTATTTGTACCATATACCAGGTAAAAAGATAGGCGTAACGAGTAATCTTAATAACAGAGTAACGCTTATCCAAGGATATAAAGCAGACGAATACGAAGTTCTTGATTCTAGTGATGATATAGATTATATATCAGACAAGGAGATAGAACTTCAAAAGTCTTATGGCTATAAAGTTGATAGACAAAAATACAATCAATTAATTAAAAAATCTAATTCAATGAAAATAAACGCTACAGAGCAAACGTCTACGTTTCCTTGTCCAGTAAACAAACTGAAAGGCAATTTAATGGATAATATAGGAACGTCATGGGAAACATCTCACGGTACTTTTGAGTTAACCAATGAATCTATAAACTGGATAATGGCTAATGTTAAACCATCAATGTACAACGATCAAAGATCTTATGTATACAATAAAGCTTTTTCTTATGCTTTTGATGAAATAACTAAAACAACACCTGTAATTGAACAGTTTCAATTAATAAGAGAGTGGGCTGAGAATAGAGGTTTATACTCTAAAGGTGATGCTAAAACACAGTATATTAAACTTCAGGAAGAAGCTGGTGAATTAGCTCAGGCAATATTAAAAGACGATCAACCAGAGGTTGTAGATGCTATAGGTGATATGGTTGTTGTTTTAACTAACTTAGCTCACTTGCGTAACGTTAGTATTGAGCAATGTATTGAATCAGCTTACAATGTTATTAATAAAAGAAAAGGCTCTATGGTTA
>UPTN01001186.1_pt1 | contig 11818 bp, 6 predicted proteins | sample 2160111 | NCBI WGS metagenome assembly UPTN01 (sample SAMN06265058, study PRJEB28932) | marine metagenome | isolation source: Columbia River Estuary | place: USA:Columbia River Estuary, USA | collected 2014-05-05 | reverse complement strand
ATAGGTTCTAAGTTGACCTAGTAGTGCCTCAGCCTCTGGGGTTCTGCTTGGGAGCCTCTCAAGTTTGTCAATCAGACTAGCGATACCATCTGGTCCAACCGACTTACCCTCTTGAAGCCTGCCAACAATAGTCCGCATCTCAGAGATCTCAACATCAGTTAGCTGGTTGCTTCTTTCAAGACCTTGAGCAATACTCCCCAGACTCGCCATAACCTCTTCAGAGATTGGGTTGTTAGTTGTTGGGGTGTAATCAACAACGGACTTGCCAGACTCATCCGTTATCATTGGAGCGTCAGCAGGAGTCTCTGTCGCTACACCAATAGCCTCCGCCACTGGGGCGGGTGCTGTAGCCCCTGTAGCACTACCACTAGCTGCTGCTGTAGTTGGTGCTGTAGTGGCATCTGTAGTGGCTGCTGAGTCTGCTGGGCTACGTCTTTCACCGGGAGCAGTATTAAAGCCCCTGATTTGTGACGTGTCGATACCTTGAACCCTAGCAACAGCCTCACCACGGGTAATAACACCATCTGCTGGCTCCGCATCCAAGTTTCTATTTAGTCTGTAGTTGTTAGTCCCGTCACCTTCTCTATACATAACATAGTCGTCAGGTTTACCAACACCAGCAGGCCAATGAATAGCCATGTAGAGGTCTCCAACGTTTCTGATCCTACCTTTGAACGGCTCAAGATACTTACCAACATAGACCATCTGTTCTTCACGAGTCATAGCTGCAAGTTCTTCAGTAGTAGTCCCCAAATTATTTGCAGTCTCACTCAGGAACTGGATTAGACCTGTAGCAGTAGACCCAGGGTTCCTAACACTTGGACTCCATGTTGAGCTAGTTTCAAAAGCGATAACTTGAAGGAGCCACTCACTGTTGAAACCACCCCTCTCGGCTGTGGCATTGACAGCGTTCAAGAAGCCAGTGTCAGCAGCTACTTCATCTGGAAGTTGGATTTCTGGTCTTCTGTCTGCAAGCTCTGTTCTCTGGAAGCCACCCTCCTCTAAGGTAACATCTGGAATGCTGAATGCCTCAAAGGCTGTATCAAGAACACCTAAAGTCTCGGTAAGCGCAATGATCTCTTGACGTGGGTTCCCCTCGTGCAACTCTCGACCGTTAATGTCAGTTGGGATGCCCCCAGTCACAGAGTCGATATACAAACCTGTGTTTCTGTCATACACAGCGTTGGGGAAGTAGCGCTTCTCCTGTTCAGTCAAACCTTCAGCCATAGCTGCATCATGCAGGGCTTCAAGTCTCTGGGCAGTGATAGTCCTCTGAAACTGGATACCAGTCCGGAGTCTTGCGTTTGCTTCTTGAAACCCTTCATCACCAGTGTCTGAGAGAGCACCCCAATTACGAGCAATAACACCATTTGGACCAAGGAAGGTCTTTAGTGTGTCTATGTCCCATTCACCATCAACGTTATACAGAGCTTCCCCAAGGTATGACATAGCTCCAGAAAAGTCTGACAGAGCCTCTGGAGAAGTTAGAGCACCAACCGCTGTCCTAGAAAGCGCATCGAGTGTCACGCCCAAGGATGCAGAAGCATCTTCAGGTGTTATGTTAGCAAGATCCTCATTCGTCATATCCTCAGCGTCTACAATAAAGTTGATGACTTGGACACCAGTAGAAGCAGCCGCATCTGCTATCTTCCTTCGTTCTTCCTCATAAGTCCCACGAATTCTCAGTTGTGATTCCCTGAATGTTGCTGCTGCTGGGGACAACAGTGCAATCGCCCCTTTAATATCCAACATTGTCCCAGGTTCTAACCCTGATAGAGAAACATCCAATAGTGTTGCAATCTCACCAAACCTACCCGCCTGATCATCAGTCATAGTGGTTATACCAGTAACACCACCACTAACCATAAGTTCATTTAGGAACTCAGTTACCTCTTGGTTGTCAATGTATTCCTCATAGCTGTCAAACACCTTATTAACTTGTTCAACCCTAGCCTGAAGAGCGCTCAACTGCTCTGGACTAATGTTCCCCGGTGTATTAAGAGCGACAAGAGAATTAAACTCAGCCCTCATATTTCTAATATCATCTTCAGTTGCTGTGTAGCCTATATCTTTCCAAGCATCCAAGACTTTGATAAAATCTCTATTAACAGGCTCAAAAACTACCTTGTCAAAAGCGTTCATACCTGATGTTGCCCACCAACGTGGACCAGCAGCTAGTTCAAGCCTACCAAACTCAAGTTCACGCTCTGCAACAAACAGATCATCAGCCATACGCATAGCTAGTTCTACAACCTGATCTTGGGTAAATTCCTCCCCTGACTGACTCAACTCAAACGCTGCTGAGATCATATGCTGTTGACCTGCTTCAGATGTAGTGAAGCTGTAGACAGCCCTATCTGTAGGGTTCAGCATAAACTCAGGTGTCCCTAGCTCAGACCCAATGATAGATGTGATCTGGTCTGATAGGTTAGCGTCCATACTGCCTTGAAGTCTATTAAACTCAATCATGGATCTGTTAAACCCAATCCTAGCACCGTGACTATCCCCCTGATCGGCCATAGCTCTAGCTCTCTGGGCTTCCTCTAGGATATAGGTGTTGAGTTGTGCAGTTCTAGCATCTGCGGCTCCAGATGCAGACCCACCTCCAGATGCAGACCTGCGCTCACCAAACAACTCACCAAACAGTGAGCCGATGCTACCCATACCTCTAGTATCAACACTACCTGACGGAGCCTCAACGGCAGCGCCACCTCCAACTACTTGTGCGTAAGTTGCCATGTCTATTATAATCCTATCTTATAGTGCTTGAGCACGGGCTAGATCTTGTGTTCTGCCCATTCTGTATAACGATTGAAGCAGGTCACCAAGTCTGTCGGGTGGTGGGTTAGTGATTGTTGTGTATAGTGAACGTTGGTTTGCTGGGGAATAACCTGAGAACTGGATCTGAGCAGCCAATTCATTCAGTATTTCAACACCCCTAGCCGCCATATCAGGATCGCCAGACCTAACCAGTTCATATGCCCTGTTTCTACGTTCTGTGAACCACTGACGGTCTGCTGCAAGTTTCTTGTTAGATCTGAAAACTTGAGTGCTTAGGTTGTAATACTCCTGCCCTCTCAGTGACCCAACACCAAGAAGCTGAAGGAAACCCTCAACAGGGGACATCTCAAACGGGAACATAACACCATTTTTAGATGCGTAGACCCCGTTATTGATAATGCCAATCCCCTTCCACAAGTTGTCAATAGTAGATGGTTGTCTTAGGAGCTTGATAATATCCTCTTGCAGTAGGGCTGTGTCTCCTCTACGGATACTTCCCAGAGTGCTAAAGAATGCGTTGTAGATGTTGGCAGCGATAGCTCCAGACGGACCTCCAATGGCCTCTATAGGGGTTTCCTCTGTGAACTTCCGGTGCAACTCCATGATCTGACCCCAAGGGGATAGTGAACTAGATAAACCAGTGCCAACCTTACCCCAATCACCATCAGGTAACAGGACATCCATCATACCGTCAATAAACCCCCACTTAAGGGTTGTGTATGCGGCACTGTCCTCCTTGATGCCAAGCATCTCAGCAATCTCACCAGTTACACCTACTAGACCAACACCAGAGAGTCCATAGAATGGGCCGTAGATTGCAGCAAGTCTAGCTCTCTCCATCTTCGTTAAGCTACGTCCTGCAAAGATCTCCTCGAACACAGCCAAAGAGTGTGATAACCACTGTGTAGGGACACGCATCTGGTTCTCTTGCAACATACGTCTTGACGTGTTAGTCATGTGCAAGTTCAGAGCGTGATCCCTGCTTGTAATCCACCTTTGTCCAGCAGAGTCAATCATACGGCCTGGGTTTGCAGCTTTCCACTCAAGCACGGCAGTCCATAGGCCAGTCATGCGAGATGTCCTGTCACCAGCCTTGTATGGGGTAGTGCCTAACTCTAAGGTCTTTCCTGTAATCCTCTTTGTAGCATCATAAGCAGATTTGACAGCGCCTTTCTCTAAGGCACCAGTCCCATCCCCAGCAACACCAAAAGAAACTCTAGTGCCAAGCTCAAGTGCGTCAGCGTTGATCTCTTTCCTACCTGAAAACCGGACATGATCAAACATGTCAACCATTTCTTCGTAGGTGTAACCATGCTTCTTAGCTGCTCTTCGTAGACCTAGCTCTAAGGCCTCTTTATCAGCGTGGAACAGTGACCTCATGGCAAAAGATAGTCCAGCCCCCTTCATCCCGTGTTTTGGGGAGATAGCCATAATAGCGATAGCATGTGTAGACTGAACAAGTGCCTGACGTGGGTTAAATAGGCCAAGCGCACTATGGAAGCCAATCTTAAGTAGAGACTCAGTTGGGCTGAGTGGCATGATATGGACGCCATTCTTCCTGAACATCTTGGACTTGTTAAACACGAAATCTGTAAGGTTCTCATAAAGGAGTTCCATAGACTGGGCTACTGGCCCCTTGATACCTAGACGTCTGCGCTCCACATTATGGATACGCGCTAGGGCAGCAGTCCGCTCATCCTTGACTACAACTTTTGCGTTCAAGAACAAGTTTCTAATGTCATGCTGACTGACGCCTTTAGGTAGCCACTCTGGGTTAGTTTTCTTTACAGTGTTGACCCAAGAGTGCATAGCTACCTGAGTGTAGGCATTGTATGCAAGTTCATGTGCAGCACTGCCGAACTGTGCTGTGAGGTTAGTTAGAGGATCTTGGTTGAATGTTTTGTTCCCGCCAAAGTGAGTCAAGACACGATCAAGCCTGTGCTGGTCATTAACAAGGTAATCCCCTGCCTTCATACCCTCACTAGCCTCATCAAACCCAACTTGTGCGCTTGATAGATCCTCATCTTTCAACTTAATGCCAATAGGTGAATCAGCAAAGTTCTCCCATCTATTCTCTTTGATAAACTTCTCAAAGGCAGTTACGCTGGTCATAGACGGGTTCCATGTGCTGTTAGCCTCTAGGATCTCGTCAGTTAGTGTCCCTGCCTTGTAGTGTCCTTGGATAGCCTCAAGTTCACGTTTAGCAATCCCAGCTTCCTCTTTTGTGAAGGTAGACAGCATAGCTCTAACCCTGCCACCTTCAGGGGCAAGGACAAGGAAAACTTTAGCGAGTGGGTTTGTTCTAGGTCCACCAGCATTGTGTCCAAGGACAGACCTAGGGTCTAGGTCACTAACGCCAGATGGTTTTACAACATACTCAATATAGACGCCATCAACATCAACTGGTTTGTCTAGCTTCCATACTTGAACATCCGCCCCGTCACGGACAATATCTTCCCACTTCCCCTTGACACCATCATTCAAGATGTTATCAGAGTTTTTAAGCTGGGTGTTTTTGGAGAGTAACTTACCGGGTGCGGACAGTTCAAAAGAATCTGTCTTTGCAGGCCTTAATACAACATGCTTGTAACCAAGTTTCAGCATCTTGTTGTATATTTGCACAGCTTTGATGACATATGCAGTCTCGGCCACTTCTACAGCAGCCCTATACCCCTCTAGAACAGCCTCTGAAGGCATCTTGTTCTCAGAGATCTTAAGATACTTCTCTGTAAACTCCGAATCAGTGAACCATCTACGGAGGTTTGCTGAGTCACCATCACGCAGCACTGTTAGAACAGCATTGATCCTATCTTTTTCTAAGGTGCTCAGTTTGGTGTATGGCTTCAAAGCCTTAGTTAGTTCACTTTGATAGAAACCAATACTAGCCTCACCCATCTCAGCTAGGGATTGAACAAGCTGACTTGTCTGGTTTGCCCTATTTGACATAAGTGGGTTTCTAAAGAGCGCCCTACCGGGGAACATCAAAGCAGAACCAATACTGCTCAATAGGCTTCGCTGTTCATTTTGAAGTTTTAGATACATTGCTTCATCAGTGATTGAATCCACATAAGGGGTAATATCAATACCCTTCTCAATCTGGATCACAACTTCAGGCTCACCCTTTAGTGGTTTTATTACAAACACCTCGCCACCAAGTTCGTCAGCTAGTTCTTGGACCTTCTTAGGGATATTGCCTTTCTTTGTCAAACTAAATGGCGTCCCTTCAGGTGTCCCGATATGGAACACAGCCTTCCAAGCGTTTGTAAGCCAAGGAACAACCTCAGAAGTTCTCAACAAAGGTCTACCAATATTTGCGTCTGCGTTATCCTGAAGTATCTTGGCCTTGTTGGCAGCAATATACTCTGGGTCAACTACATGACCTGCACTACCACGCCTAACTTGAGCTATAATTCTATTAAGAAGGGAACCCTCTTGGTAAAGTCTAGAAAATGCAGTATCCCCAGGTTTGGCAGCATTAAGTGTGGGGTCCAGTTCACCCGGCCCCATGTTAGACGCTTCTCTTACTGCTGTGTTACCCGCTTGTGCTTCAGCCTTAATAACAGCCGCGCCCCTAGACGCAGCAGCCTGAGATCCTTCAGCAGCAGCCACCCTACCAAGTGGGGTTACAGAGCCTGCGACAGCACTTGTTGCAGTTGTAGACCTTAGCTTTGCCAACATCTCTGCTTGAGAGTTAGCCCTTGCTGTCCTTGCAGCAATACTTGAACCACGCCTGACGATTGATCCAGCCAGTGAACCAACACCGAAAACGGCATCCCCAAAGAACGACATAGCGGCCTCTTCAAAGGCATTTGGGTTATAGCCAGCGTTTAGTGCATTGATGGACATCTCTGACAGGTAGTTAGCGTTACCACTACCAATACCCTTCTCCCTAGCCCTTGCTAGGAAGTCATTCTCATACCAAACCTTGAACTCACTTGGCTGCATAGTGGCCATAGCGCGTTGGACTTCTCTCCCCAACTGTTCAGACACTGGATCTGAACCAATCTTCTCCCACGGGCCGAGAAAAGTTTCACTTGCTGCATAGCCAGCTAAGTCAACAAACCTGTCAAACAAACCATTTTGTTCATCTAAATCAGCCTGCTCGTTTAGGCGTCTTGCAATAAGGCCATTAGTGGCCATCCTAGCGTCAATAGCAGACACACTGCCCTCTCCCAAGGCAATTGTTGCCTCGTAGAACAGGTCAGGGTTGTTCATAAAGTCGCTCATCTTCTCTTGCAACTGTTGGAGCTTTGTGGCATCTACAGCAGCGTTTTCTTCCGGTGTCCGATAAGAGTTTAATATCTCCCTTACAGACAGTTGCAGTTGCTGTGACATAGCCGCCCTAATCTCTAGTGCGGACGCAGCAGGGTTGCCTGTGATCAAATACGCCTCTCGGTCATCCAACTCATTACGCAAAGCCTCTGGAAGTGCTGTGCCGAGTTGGATAACCCTACGAGGATCATTCGGTTGTTTTGCTAGACTGATAACCAATTTAAGTTCTTCCTACTTGTGGCACTGGTGCATCTAGTGTTGCAGAGGGGCCAAAGCTATAATCTGCCAACCCTCCAGCAAGACCCGCAATACCGCTCCACATACTAGCTCTGGCATTATACATGTTAATCTGCCTACTGATACCAGACATCTCTGTCCCATACCCAAGGTTAGTCCCTAGCTGTGAACTAAGGCTTGCAATGCCACCAGCTAGAGCAGAGCCACCTTGGCCACCCATAGCTTCCCCAGAGGCCTGCATCTGCGCTCTTTGTATCTGTGTCTGCCTGACAGCCTGCCTACGCTCAAATGACGCCTTAACAGCCTGCTGACGTTGTGCCGCCTTATTTGCCTTGTTCTGTGCCGACATACTGGCAACTTGTGCAACTGCACCTAGAATAGCGAAAAACATTTATTATCTCCCTGTGGGGTTAATCTAAAAGCGCCCATTAACGCCACCTATCATTGCATACCCAAGAAGGATGAAGTCTTTCCCCTCAGAGCTTTCAAACCTTAGCCGGACAGACCTGCCGTGTCCTCTTAGTTTCAACCGTGTCGTGACTACAGTTTCAGGGTATCCAAAGGTTCCTAAGTTACCTGTGTCAACAACAGGGGTCAGCTTTAGCCTGTAGGCTTCCTGTGCTTGGCTAGAAGGGGTCGTCTTGAAGTCCCAGTAGGCAGACACTAGGCAGGACGACTCACCCACTGCATCATACCCTACAAGCTCGCTGCCAGTGAACCCAGTCTCTGTCACCCTCATGTATGTTGTTACGTATGGTGAGTTCTTCTTCAACACCATATCACCTAGGAACTCATAACCAGCCTCAGCAAAAGAGGTGTAGTTTGCTGTTCCCCAATCAAGGAAGTCTGCGTTGACAAACCCACCCATTGTGAGTTCGCCTGTAGCACCATCCCTGATGAGGGTAACGATAGCCGCTGATCCTGTCCCAGCAGTTAAGTTGGTTAGCTGTGTCGAGACTACGTTGTCCCCTGCTGATGTGACTACATTGTCACCTGTAGTAATGGTCACGTTGAGGCTGAAGTCATCTGCACCAAGACCACTATAGAAAGATAGGCCAACACAAGCATCTGTAGCTGTGTCCTCATCAGATATTGTCCAAGGATAGAAGGCTTGTAGTGGAATATCCAATACCAGTATCTCATTTAACTTGGAGGTCACTGTCTCGCCATCACTGGGCCATGCCCAATACACCCTCTTGTTAATCCTATCGTATGTGCTAACTACGGTGAGTTTGGAGTCGTTAGGAATATCATCCCAGAAAGTCTGGATTGTGGGCAGGCTAAGGTTCTGCTCTTGGGGATTCCCACTCTGCGGGTCAAAGCTCAACGTGTGGATACCAAAGTTTGACCACCAGATAGGCGCACCCTCTGCAATCACAAAGGATTGTGGTGAGGCAATACCAACGTCAGACACTTTTCTAACAGAATACTCAGAGGCTCTGAATACACCATCAACACCATTGATAGACCATACACCATTCTCAGCGAACACGATCAATGAAGCCCCGAAGGCATACAGTTTCTTGATACCTACAGCGTCAGCGATCTTGATCACGCCACCGTCTGTGTCTAGGAGGTCACTGAAGTCCTCTGCTGTTGGGTCGTTTCTCTGTAGGCACTCTCCAAGCTCCGACAGATCCTCAATCAATCTGCTGAACAGGATCTTACCTGAGTTCTCGTTACCACTTAAGCCTGCGTAGAACACACGACCACTGAGGGTTTCTACAGTCTGGAACCTTGATGTCTCAATCTCTGCGATGATAGAGAGTCCAGATGCTGTAGCTCTATCTTTGTGGAAGAAGTCAAGGATGAAGTGACCGTTGCCAATAAGGCTTGTGCCTGCAAAGATCCGATCCCACTCAGTATTACTATAGTCACCATCGGCATCCTTACCTGAATACCAAGGTAGGTTCAAAGGTGGGTATTCGCTAGAGTGTCCAGATATATAAGAAGCTAGGGCTGCTGCACCCTTAGTGTCAACCCAACCAGCATTCATAGTGTCATACTGTCTTGGGATAGCAGGGCTTACCTCACCCTCTGAATAGGTGGTAATGTCCCCCTGCCAATCAAAATCTCTTGTTCTGAAGGTTAAGGTATTCTCTGTAAGAACACCTGTGGCATTATCACGTTCAATGTAGATCGTGTTCATACCCTCAGAGGCAACTACCAAAGCGCCCCTGATTGATGAATACTGACACTTGACAGATGAAACAGCAGCGACCCCTACTGCCTGATAAGCAGAGAGGTCTACAGTGGCTGCATCTAAGGCTGCTGAATATGGCGCTGTGGCTTTGTTGTAGAAGTGCAGGGTAGACCCAACCTGAACAACAAGGAACTCAAGTCCAGATTGGCCACCCACGTTGCTCCAGTTGCCTGTGCTTACAATGTCAGTGTCCGAGACTGTGAAGCCTGATAGTGTGGCTGAAGTCTCTCTGTCAATGCCCTTACGACGCCTACGGGAGCCATCTCTACGCAAGTCACAGTTGTCCTCATCAACAGACGCATCTGCTGGGAAGGTTAGCTCACCAGCCTCAGTTATCAGACCCTTCACGAAGGTCGTCACTGTCTTTTGCGTCATTCTCTGCGGCATGTCTCTCAGCTTTCTGTTTATCTATTCTAGCGTGAACTGCGTCCCTACGCGCCCCAATAGACTTCTTCATGTTTGTAACATAGTAACGGATAGCTTCATTAGCCTTGTCCAGTGAGGTGTATCTTCCAGATAGTTCGTAAGCAACAGGGCCAGAATTAGTAGTGATGTGGTAGAAGATGAAACCACCTGGCGCTGGGCTTACCGTGTAAATCGTCTTTGTCTTGGATGGACACTTAGCAATGCTTAACTTCTTGTTGTAGTCTACTTCAAACTCAACCTCTACCATACTTCGGCCTCTTATTCTCTTGCTTGGTTTTGTAAAGGTCGTTCTGGACGTAAGACTTCTGCCTACGAGCAGCCTGATCAATCTTAGGATCTGGACCACCTTTGAACAGTGAGAAGCACACGGACTTAGATTCGTTGATCAAGTATGGGAACATGACATCATCAAGGTCAGGGGTGTAGGTGTCTGACTGGCTGAACACAGGGATTGTAGCCCCGATAGCTCTGACCTTAGCGGCTGTCAGTGTGCTGTCAATAGTGTTGTCGTGAGAGTCCATGACAATGTAATCATCATCAAAGGATGTGTAGAAGTCTGGCATCTTGTTGTTGCCAATCCGTAGCGATACGCCACCGACCACTGTGGTTACTGAGGTGTAGTCTGATGTCCTAGCGTCTGTCTTGCGGAGGAACTCTTTAGGGGATAGGTATCTAACTACACCATACTCAAACGAGCTATCGTCACTCTTGTCATACCACACGTCAGTCACAGACTTTACATTGTCCGGATACTGGAAGTGGGTTGGTCTAGCAGAGTCTGACAAAGCTGTCAGCTTGAGCATTGATGTGTGTTCAGGGACATCACGGGTTGCTACAATGTTGTAGAAGGTATTCTCTACCACCCTAGCTATCTGCATAGCCTCTACAGTGTCAGAGATTGAATTGACATCCTCAGAGTCTAGGTCTGATAGTATGTTCTGGACAATCTGGAGTAGGGTTTTCTTCATTATCAACCCACCTTAAATGCAACTAGGTTGCTTGAATAGATGCCAATATCGTCATTGTTGCCTGCATCGTCACTCTCAACAGACACAGTAATATGTGAGCCTGCGCCAGCTGTCATCAGGCCCGCGATAGCCGCTGTGCCAGTGTCGGAAGAACCACTCATCTGACGAGCCAAGGCTAATCCTGTAGCCACACCATCATCAAGGACTTTGAACTCATAAAGCCCAGCGTCTCCTGGGGCTGAAGTAAAGAAGGTAACACGGAAGGTTATAAAGTAGACCCCTGCATCTGTAAGGGTGATCCTGTTGTTTGCTGCATCCGATACCTCAACATTGTCTGGACCATTGTTAGTGAAAGGAAGGGTCTTCGGGTTTGTCCCAATTGTAGAAACGGTCTGTGCATTAGTCTCAATAGTGTTGATACTTGCATACTGGAATGCCTGTGACCAACTACCGGAGCCTGCACCATCAGCAATGTAGACATCTCCTGCTGCTGCTGCTGCCACACCTTTAGGCTCATGGAGATAGGGGTCTGTTAGTGAACTGTGGTTTACATCTGGCATCTTAAGTCTCCATGAAGGTTGTTAGGGGCCACCCAACATGAGCAGCCCCTAGTGACCACTTAGGTCAGTTTTGTATACTCAACAATGAGCTTACCAGCACCAGCGGTGTATGCAGCAGCGCCGTAGATCATACCGATGTGGGCATTAGCAGTCAGGTATCCGAGGACACCAGCAGCCTGAGCGCCATCACAGCGAACTACGTCACCAATGCCGTCGATCACAGTCAGTGCAATAGCAGCATCAATACCGTCAGCATCAATAGCGGTGCCAGCAGCGTTGTATGTGCCGATTGTCAAGGTAGCAGAGCCACCAGAGGTAGCAGCAGTAGTCATCACAAGGGTAGCCCCAGTGATAACCGAACCTGCTGGGAT
>UPTN01001184.1_pt1 | contig 11823 bp, 10 predicted proteins | sample 2160111 | NCBI WGS metagenome assembly UPTN01 (sample SAMN06265058, study PRJEB28932) | marine metagenome | isolation source: Columbia River Estuary | place: USA:Columbia River Estuary, USA | collected 2014-05-05 | reverse complement strand
TGGTCTGGTGGCGCTGCGCCGGCGGGCCTTGAAGGGCTTTTTGACGACAAGGGAATACCGGTAGAAAACATTCGCCACGTGCGAATTTGGGGATTGCAAGTGGACGATGAGAGAGAGTTGCCCGGGCGTGAACGCACCTCGATCCCCGACGAAGAGATTTGGCAGGTCACCCTGGTGGCCAGAGATGGATCTCATTTTGAAGTGAATTCCGAATTGCTGGTTCCTGCCAGCGAGCGCCATTAGTCGGGAGGCTAGAGGAACTTGAATACCAACACTACAACAACATCCTTGCGGGCCAAATCGGTTCCGCGGGGCGAGCGTCCTGCGGCTTACGTGGTCGACCCGGCCGCGGCAAGGCGCCAGGTCTGGCTGGAACTGGCAAGTGGTGGGACAGGTCTGATCCTGGCCTTGTTTATGTGGGGACACATGTTCCTGGTGGGGTCAATTCTCACCGGGGAAGCGGGGTTTAACTGGGTCGCCCACATGCTGGAGGAGTACTTTATCGCCCAGCCGACGGTGGCTTTCATCCTGCTGGCATTCATCATCCACGCGATCACTGCAGGCCGTAAGGTGCCTGCCCAGCTCAAGGAGCGGAAAGTGATGCGCGACCTGGGGCGGGATCTGAACGCCTTCGGCAAGGGTTTCCCGGGCATGGCCCGGGGAGACGCACGTTTCCAGCCCCATCTTGAATCCATCCTCTGGATCTGGCAGCTGCGCACCGGCCTCATCATCATTATTCTGGGAAGCTTCCACCTGCTGCTTATCGGCGCGGACGTTTTCCGGGCGACCATGGAAGGCGGCCTGGGTATCGAAGCAGTACGCAGCATGGACAGGGTTGGTGGCGGATTATGGATGGTCTACGCAATATTGCTGATTTGCGTTGAGTTCCACGCCAGCATCGGCCTGTACAGGCTGGCAATCAAGTGGGGCTTCGGCGCGCGACTTGGGCGTCATACCCTGCATCGGATCGAACAGGTCCTGCTTTGGCTCTTCCTGGGCCTGGGCGTGGTTGTTCTCGCGGTGTTGGCCGGTTGGCTTCCCGCTCCCCTCGAATTCTTACTAAAGGGCTGATTAGATTATGGAGCCTTTCTACACAACTGACGTATTGGTGATCGGCGGCGGCCTGGCCGGCGAAAGAGCAGCAATTGAAGCCGCTGCCAGCGGCCATAAAGCCACCATTCTTTCCCTGGTTCCTCCCCGCCGCAGCCATAGCTGTGCGGCCCAGGGCGGCATGCAGGCATCGCTGGGTAATTGCGTAAAAGCATCGGGTGACAATGCCAACTGGCATTTCCTGGATACGGTTCGCGGTTCTGACTGGGGTGCCGACCAGGAAGTGGCCCGGATGTTTGCTGAAGAAGCCCGGGTGGCGGTTCGCGAGATGGCTTACTGGGGCGTGCCCTGGACTCGCGCGACTCCTGGCAAGAACAGCTACTTTATCAAGGGCGAACGGGTAGAGATTGACGAGCCTGAAGACAAGGCCGGCATGATCATGCATCGCGACTTTGGCGGTACCGCCAAGTGGCGTGCCTGCTACGCCAGCGCCGGCACCGGTCACTCGGTGCTGTATGCGGTGGACGCCGAAGTTAGCCGCCTGGGTATCGAAGTGCGTGATCGCATGGAAGCCCTGTCACTGATTTACGATGGCGATCGTTGCTGGGGTGCCGTGGCACGCTGCCTGCGCACCGGTGAGCTCACCGTTTTCGCGGCCAAGGCCACTATCATCGCTACCGGCGGGTACGGTCGTATCTACGGCAAGTACACCACCAACGCGACCATCAACGAAGGCACTGGCGCCATGTTGGCCCTGAATACCGGCAAGGTACCGCTGGGCAACATGGAAGCCATCCAGTTCCATCCCACGGGCCTGTGGCCCTCGGGCATCCTGATTACCGAAGGTTGTCGTGGTGATGGTGGTTACCTGGTGGATAAAGACAATCACCGTTTCGTGGCTGAACTGGAACCTGAAAAACAGGAACTGGCGAGTCGCGACGTGGTTTCCCGTCACATGATGCAGCGAATCAAGGACGGTAAGGGCGCTGACAGTAAGTTCGGTCCCCATATCTGGCTCGACCTGCGTCATTTGGGCGAGCAACACCTTAAGACCAAGCTTCGTGAGATCTGGGAAATTTGCCGGGACTTCGCCGGTATCGACCCGGTGAAGGAAATGATTCCAGTACGGCCCTTCCAGCATTACTCCATGGGTGGCGTGCGGGTGGACAAAGACGGACATGCATACAACATGCGTGGCTTGTTTGCCGCCGGCGAAGCCGCTTGCTGGGATATGCACGGCTTCAATCGACTGGGCGGAAACAGCCTGGCCGAGACCGTTGTGGCCGGTCGCATCGTGGGTCAGCGTGTTGCACAGTTCGTCGATGGCGAAACCCTGAATGTGAGCACTGCATTGACCGATGCCTTCAAGAAAGAGCAGGAGGCGCGCATTGCAGACTGGATGAGCCGCAAGGCCGAGGGTCCCAGCGTTTACGATATCCGCGACGCCATGGGCGAGATCATGATCGACAAGGTGGGCATCTTCCGTACGGCCAGTGAGCTCGAAGAAGCAGTGGTCGGGATCAAGGATCTGCTGGAGCAGGTCAAGACCGCAGGTTTGCATAACAGTAAGCCAGGCGTGAATCCTGAACTGACTTTCGCATTGCGTCTTGAAGCCATGTTGAAACTCGCTTTGATCACCGCCAAGGGCGCCCTGGAGCGTCAGGAAAGCCGCGGTGCTCATTCCCGGGTAGATTTCCCGCAACGCGATGACAAGAACTGGCTGAAGCGCACCCTGGCCCGTTGGCCGGTGGGCGCCTCTGAGCCTGTGCTCAGTTATGAACCTGTCGGCATGCTTGACTTGCCCCCGGGCGAACGCGGCTATGGCCATGCAACCCGTATCCCTCTGGAACAATCGGTTGAGGACTACAACGCATCAGTGGCTGAGGCGCAGAAAGCTGCAGGTAAACAAGACACCGTTGAGCCCATGGGCTCGCAAATTCAGTGGGGCGCCTGGGAACAGGCGGACACCAAGGCTGCCTCTTCCTAGGAGTACAACGTGGCTGAGAATATAAAAACCGCTCGAATCCTGAAATTCGACATCTTCAGATACAATCCGGCCGAGCCGGACAAGCCGCCGTATATGCAACGCTTCGAAATTGAAGAAGCACCGTATATGTCATTGTTCCTGGCGCTGAACCAGATTCGTGAAGAACAGGACTCCAGTCTGCAGTTCGATTTCGTTTGCCGTTCGGCTGTATGTGGATCATGCGGCATGATGGTTAACGGTCGTCCGGCCCTGGGTTGTCAGACCTTGACGGCTGATCTGCCGGAAGTCATCGCGCTGCATCCGCTGCCTACTTTTGCCTTGATCGGCGACTTGTCGGTGGATACCGGTAGATGGTTCCGCGGCATGGTGGACAGGGTTAATGGCTGGATTGAGCGTGAAACCGAGTTTGATCGCGCCTCTATCGAAGCGCCCATGGATAACGAGACTGCCGACAAGATTTACGAGGCCGACCGTTGCATCGAGTGTGGTTGCTGCGTGGCCGGTTGTGCGGTGGCCAATGTGCGTCCTGACTTCCTGGGCGCCACGGGCCTGAACCGGATCGCCCGATTCATGATGGACCCGAGGGATCAGCGCTCAGAGCAATCCTGGTTCGAAGTGGTATCCGATGCTGAAGGTGTGTTTGGTTGCATCGGCATGATGGCCTGCGACGACGTATGTCCCAAGGATCTTCCGCTGCTGGAAGTTTACAGCTACGTCCGCCGCAAGGCAGTCGCCAGCCTGTTCTCCTCAGGCGAGGATCATCCTGCCAGGCGCGAAGCCGAAAAGGCTTGATAGGAACAAGGTCCGGGCCGTTACTGGCCCGGACCGTTATTCCTGCACAGAAACACCTCCTGTCCGGTGGCAATCGCCACCTGCCGATGCCGCGTTCCTCGGCTATCCCTGGCGCGCTTTCAGTGCCGCGTCAAAATCCGGCTTGACAGAATTCACTAAAACCCTTGCCATGGACTCAGGTGCAGCGGGTATTCTGGTGAAACCCGTATGTTCGGGCGCGTTGGCATGGCTGGTCATTCAGAGAGTCTCTCTGCGTGGCATCAGGCTGAATCACAGGATGACACGACATGATGAAAGCAATCTGGTTTGACAAATTCGGACCTGCCGCAGAGGTACTTCAGTACGGGGACCTGCCCATGCCGAGCCCGGGCCATGGGGACGTGTTGGTGGAGATGGCCTGTTCAGCGCCCAATCCCTCGGACGTAAAAAAGCGTGCAGGCTCATTTCCAGAGCTGTTTGCTGATGGCCCGGTCATTCCTCATAGCGATGGAGCCGGAACCATTGTTGAGGTAGGTCCCGGGGTTTCCGCGGCGAGAATCGGTGAGCGTGTCTGGGTATACCAGGCGCAATTTCAGCGCCAGCATGGGACGGCTGCCCAGTTTATTTCGGTACCCAGTGAGCGGGCTGTCTGGTTGCCTGATGCAGCGGACTTTGCCAGCGGTGCCTGCATGGGTATTCCCGCCATGACGGCACATCGTTGCGTGTTCGCCGATGGCGAGGTGGAAGGCCAAAACATTCTGGTTACTGGCGGCGCGGGAAGGGTGGGTTATTACGCCATTCAGTGGGCACGGCTTGCCGGCGCCCAGGTGATCGCCACTGCCAGCGATGATGTCAGTCGCGAGGACTGCATGCGTGCAGGGGCCGATGCGGTGGTTAATCATCGCGATGCGGACTTCGTGGAGCAAGTGCGTGACCTGATGCCAGGCGGTTTGGTGGATCGGGTTGTGGAAGTGGACTTTGGGAAAAACCTTGCCCGCAATCTTGAGTTGCTGACAGTCAGCGGAACCATTTCAACCTATGCGTCGGCAAGTGTTACCGAACCCACGCTGCCGTTTTTCCAGATGATGTACCAGGACATAACTCTGCGATTTGTAATCGTCTACGACATGCCGGAACAGGCCAAGGATGAGGCCATCGAAGATATTACCGAGTGCCTGGAACGTGGCCACCTGTTGCATCGTGTCGTACACCGGCTTCCACTGGCCGAAACTGCCGCCGCTCACGAGTTGATCGAAAAAGGCGGCTTCCGTGGCTGCGTGGTGGTGGACTGCGACGGCTAGCGGGGTTTCAGCTTCAGCTGTCCGATCCGGTCATTGCCCAGGGAGCCCAGGTAAATAGATCCCTGGTGCTCTTCCACCGAAGTGATTTCCTGCAGGTGTTTGCCGTCGGGGTCGTGGTAGCTGGCAATGATATTTCCTTGCTCGTCCAGGGCAAGGACCAGGCCATACTCAATAGCCTTGGGCAGCATCCATTTCGGTAGCTTTGCTACGATGTTTTTCAGCCAGGGACTGGCGTGCATATCGTCCACGTCTTGTTTGCGCGGCGAGGGCAGGGCAACCCAAAATGTTCCCGAACCGTTACCGGAGACGCCATCCGGAAAGCCGGGAAGATTGTCGATGAATACCTCGTGCTGTCCTGCTCGCTCTCCCTTGAGCCAGTAGCGCAGAATCCGGTATTTCCAGGTCTCATTGACCAACAGGAAGCTCTCGTCACTGGATAAGGCTACGCCGTTGGCGAAATACAGATTGTCCAGCAGGCGACGGGTCTGGCCAGTTGCGGGGTCGTAAACCAGCAAGGATCCGTGGGGTCTGAATTCGAGTAAGTCCAGGGCGTATTCACCCTGGCCAAATTTGCTGCTGGCATCGGTAAAATAAATCAGCCCATCCGATGCCACGTCCACATCATCGGTAAAGCCGAAAGCACCGTCTTCCGTGCCGGTGGTGAGCACGGTCACTGTGCCCGCAGGGTCTATCGAAAGCAGTCCCTTGTAGGCATCGGCAACGATGAGATTTCCCTGTGGGTCCCAATCCAGTCCCAGGGGTCGTCCGCCTGTACGTACCCAGGTTTCCACCTGTCCGTCAGCATCGACCCGGACGATTAAACCGTCCTGGGTGCCGGCGTATATCCGTCCCGCGTTATCCACGGCTACATCCTCAGGTCCCCACACTTTGCCCTGGGCAATCAGCCTGGCTTCCAGCAGGGCCGTGTTGGGGGATGTTGCTCCCGCAAGCGCCGGCGCCTTGGACGGATTCCAGGCTGCGGCATCCACAAATCCAGGCTGTGCCATCCACCAGAACAACAACAGGATCACGGCGACGATATCGCCAATTATCAGCAGCGCAACTAATTTAGGATGTTTCATCTGCATGTTTGCTCCCGTGGCCCTGTACTCATTGCTCCTGGGTCACTATCCTAGTTGCGGCCGGGTTACGTCAACCTGGATTCACAAGTCGAAAAAGGATTCAAAGCCATGCTGATCCGTCGCCGAGAGATTGATTTTCTGCTCAAGGAATTTTTGAACGTCAGTGAGTTGCTCGATTCCGAGCGTTACGCGAACCACGACGTGGACACTATCGATGGATTGCTGGATACCGCCTACGCGATTGCCGAGAACGAATTCCTTCCCTATGCCTCCAAGGTCGACATAGAAGAACCCGAGTTTGTGGACGGCAAGGTGAAGCTGATTCCCGAGACGGCGGCCGCCGTGAACGCCTATTCCGAGGCGGGTTTTATTGGCGCGGCCTTTGAGGAAGACGATGGCGGCATGCAGTTTCCCTGGATTGCCACCCAGGCGGCGGGGGCGGTTTTCGCCAGTGCAAACGTAGGTTTCTACGGTTACGGCATGCTCACCGCGGGCGCGGCAAATCTATTGAACGCGTTTGGCTCCCCCGAATTGAAGGCACGTTTTGTTCCGGCGATGCTGGAGGGACGTTTTTTCGGAACCATGTGCCTGACCGAGCCCCAGGCAGGATCTTCCCTTGCCGATATCAGCACCATGGCCGAGCCCCTGGATGACGACCGGTACAGTTTGCGTGGAACAAAGATGTGGATCTCCGGCGGGGATCACGATCTAAGCGAGAATATTGTCCACATGGTGTTGGCCAGGATTCCCGGAGCACCTCCCGGGGTGAGAGGCATTTCCCTGTTTGTCGTGCCGCGCAACCTGGTGGATGAGCAAGGACAAAGCGGCGAGTTGAATAACGTGGCCCTGGCCGGCTTGAATCACAAGATGGGCTGGCGAGGCACGGTTAATACCCTGCTGAATTTCGGTGAGGGTGGGCAGTGTGAAGGCTACCTGGTAGGTGAGCCCAACAAGGGTCTGGCCTATATGTTCCAGATGATGAACGAGGCCCGGGTTGCGGTGGGGATGTCGGCGGCGGCGCTGGGATACAGCGGCTACATGCATAGCCTGGATTACGCCATGAACCGGCCCCAGGGTCGCCCGGTGACTTCCCGGGATCCCGAGGCGGCGCCGGTGGCTATCATCAAGCACCCGGATGTAGCGCGCTTGCTGCTTGCCCAGAAGGCCTACACCGAGGGTGGCCTGGCATTGAGTCTGTATTGCGCCCGCTTGCTGGACGAGGAAATGATTGCCAGTGACCCTGAGGAGAAAAAGGCCCTGGGCAGCCTGCTGGGGTTGCTCACGCCCATCGCGAAAAGCTGGCCCTCGGAATACTGTCTCGAGGCGAACAAGCATGCCATCCAGGTCCTGGGTGGATATGGCTATTCCCGGGAGTACCCGGTTGAGCGCTTGTACCGGGATAATCGGCTGAATCCGATCCACGAGGGTACTCACGGTATCCAGGGCCTGGACTTGCTGGGCCGCAAAGTGTTTATGGACGGCGGAATGGCACTTGGCCAGCTACTGAGAAAAGTCAGGGAGGATTGCGCCCGTGTAAGCGTGACACCGGCCCTGTCCAATTATGCACAACTGATTGCCAAGGCAACCGAGGACATGATCCGGGTTACCGGAATGTTGGTTGCCGATGCAGGAAAGGGAGAGCCCGAGAAGGCATTGGCCAATGCCACCTTGTACCTGGACAGTCTCGGTCACCTGCTCGTCGCGTGGACCTGGTTGCGGCTGGCGCGGATATCACTGAAGGCCCTTGAAGACAGGCCGGGAAGTGACGATGCGTTCTACCAGGGCAAGCTCAAGGCCTGCCACTATTTCTGTACCTATGAATTGCCAAGGGTAAACACCAATGCCCGAATCCTGGCTGAGAGGGATGGATTGTTCACGGAGATGCAGGATGAGTGGTACTGAGTCCGAGGCGACCGGCTTACAGGTCGCCATCGTCCCGGTTACTGCTTTTCAGCAGAACTGCAGCATCGTCTGGAATGCTGCCAACGGCCTGGGGGCCGTGGTGGACCCCGGTGGCGACCTGGACAAGGTACTGGAGCAGGTTGAACGTCATGGCGTAACGGTAGAAAAGATTCTTCTCACCCATGCTCATATCGATCATGCAGGGGCCACTGCCGAATTGGCGAGACGCCTGTCGGTACCGATTGAAGGACCTCACAAAGAAGACCAGTTCTGGATCGACAAGTTGCCAGAACAAAGTCGCATGTTTGGTTTCCCGCCGGCCGAGGCTTTTGAACCCCAGCGCTGGTTGGAGCATGGGGATACGGTCAGCGTCGGCGGCATCAGTCTTGACGTATTGCATTGTCCGGGGCACACCCCGGGTCACGTGGTGTTCGCCCATGTGCCTTCCAGGCTTGCCATCGTCGGGGATGTGCTGTTCCAGGGTTCGATAGGGCGCACGGATTTCCCCCGGGGGGACTTTGACACCCTGGTGAGGTCCATACGCGAGCGGCTGTTTCCGCTGGGTGATGAGGTGCGCTTCATACCGGGCCATGGGCCGGTGGGTACCCTTGGCAAGGAAAGGCAGAGCAATCCCTTTGTCAGCGATGCTGCGCTGGGGCTTTAGACGGGCCGCTATTTACTGCTTATTTTCGCCTGGCGTTGCGGCGTCCAAACATTCCTGAAATTGACCGGACCAGGAATCTTGGCGGTAGCTGGGACAGGGTGGACATGGCCTTGTACATCAAGCCGGGGACGTGGATTACATCCCTGGCCATGGCGGCGGAGAAGGCTTCCCTGGCGACAAACGCAGGGTCCGACACGATACCCATGGGCAGCAGGGCGGGTTTCTTTTCGGTGTTCTTCTTGCCCCGAATCATTGGTGTATCGGTAAAGCCCGGGCAGACGGCGGTGCAACTTACCCCGGTTCCCTTGAGTTCTTCGGACAGCCCCTCGGTGAATGACAGTACATAGGCCTTTGTAGCGGCGTAGACCGACAGGTAGGGCACTGGCTGGAAGGCAGCGACCGAGGCCAGGTTTACGATGCGACCCTTGCCTGCCTTGAGCATGGCAGGCAGGCAACGATGGGTCAGTTCTGTCAGGGCAGCTACGTTCAGGTGAATCTGCTGCAATTGTCTATCCAGTTTATCCGAGGCGAATCCACCCATCTGCATCACGCCGGCGTTATTCACCAATACGTCCAGGGGGCGCTTGGGAAGGGATTTAACCAGGTTGCTAATGGCCTCGGGAGCCGTCAGGTCGCATGTAAGCACGGTGCAGTGGATGTCATGGGCTCCGCGAAGTTCTTCAGCCAGGGTCTCCAGTTCAGTCTGTCGCCGGGCCACCAGGACCAGGTCAAAACCTTCCTCTGCGAAAACCCGGGCGAGTTCAATGCCGATACCGGATGATGAGCCAGTGATCATGGCCAGGGGGTTCTTATGGGTCATTTTGCTTGTCCTGTCTGCGTGCTGGCGTTGTTACCTCGAGTCGGCGGCGCCTGTAACCGTTAATATAGCCTATTAATACCCCGCCCAGAATCGCTGAATTCCAGATTGGCTCTGACCTGGGCCGAGCTTTGCTACAATTCGGGGCCTGGCCTGCCGGGCACCGAGTCGAATCAAGAAACAAGGAGTAGCTATGAAACTTGCCACCATGAAGTCTGCAACCCGGGATGGAACCCTGGTCGTGGTGAGTCGTGATTTAACCCGCGCCTGTGCGGTGGCGCATATTGCGCCGACACTGCAGGCCGCCCTGGATAACTGGGCTGAATGTGAGTCCGCCCTGGACCAGGTTTACCAGTCCCTGAATGCCGGCGCTGGCGAAAACGTATTTACCTTTGATCCGGCGCAGGCCGAATCGCCGCTGCCCAGGGCGTATCACTGGGTAGACGGAAGCGCGTACGTGAATCATGTTGAGTTGGTGCGCAAGGCCCGTGGCGCAGAGATGCCCCCGAGCTTCTGGGAAGATCCGCTGGTTTACCAGGGCGGTTCGGATGACTTTATCGGCCCCAGGGATCCGGTGGTGGTGCCCAGCGAAGACTATGGCATCGACATGGAAGCGGAAGTCGCGGTGATTACCGATGATGTTCCCATGGGAACTGATGCGGCCACGGCCCGTGAGCACATCAAGCTGGTCATGCTGGTGAACGATGTGAGCCTGCGAAACCTGATCCCGGGAGAGCTGGGCAAAGGGTTCGGGTTTTACCAGTCCAAGCCCGCTTCAGCCTTTTCCCCGGTAGCAGTGACCCCTGATGAGCTCGGGGATGCCTGGGACGGCGGCAAGGTACACCTGCCATTGGTCACCCATCTCAATAACCAATTGCTGGGGCAGCCCAATGCAGGCGTGGACATGACTTTCGACTTTCCAAGGCTCGTGCAGCACGTTACCTTGACCCGACGCCTTGGAGCAGGGGCAGTCATTGGGTCAGGGACTGTGTCGAATTACGATCGCAGCCTGGGTTCGAGTTGCCTTGCAGAAGTACGCATGCTGGAGACCATCTCAGATGGCAAGCCGCACACACCGTTTATGAAGTTTGGAGATCGCGTGCGTATTGAAATGATGGATTCCGATGGAGTAAGCATTTTTGGCGCTATTGACCAGGAAGTGGTTCGCGCCGATTAGAGTATTCAGGGAGATAACATGGCATTACAGTTTGGACGTTGTTCTGGCTGGAGCAAGCGCTGCTTGCACAGTTTCTCGGCGGTTGCGCTGGTCGTAGTCCTGGCCGGTTGCGGCAAGACGCCCGGGAATGCCGGGCAAGTCGAGGAAGCGACGAGCACGGGGCCCGAAGCCGGGGTGACCGAGGCCCGAATTATTGCCGCCGATGAAGGTGAGTGGCTAAGTCATGGCAGGACTTATGACGAGCAGCGCTTTAGTCCTCTCAAGCAAATCAATTCTGACAATGTCGACCGTCTAGGCCTGGCCTGGTCGTATCGTCTTCCGACTAGCCGTGGAACAGAAGCGACTCCATTGGTATTCGATGGTGTGCTCTATACCACCGGTCCCTGGAGCCTGGTCTATGCGCTGGATGCACGCAGCGGCGAACTGCTCTGGAGTTATGACCCCAAGGTACCCACGGAATGGGCGCGCTATGCCTGCTGTGATGTGGTGAACCGGGGCGTTGCGGCCTGGGGTAACAGCATATTTGTCGGCACGCTGGATGGACGCCTGGTGGCCCTGGACGCCAAGACCGGCGAGCAGCAATGGAGTGTTCAGACAACAGACCCAGAGCGTCCCTAGACCATTACAGGTGCCCCCCGGGTCGTGAAGGGCAGGGTCCTGATCGGAAACGGTGGGGCCGAGTTTGGGGTTAGGGGTTACGTCAGTGCCTACGATGCGGATACCGGTGAGCAGGTATGGCGGTTCTACACGGTGCCTGGCGATCCCTCCTTGCCATTTGAATCCGAGGTGCTGCAAGGTGCCGCGGATACCTGGAAAGGCGGTGAGTGGTGGAAGATCGGCGGTGGCGGTACGGTCTGGGATTCCATGGCCTATGACCCGGAGCTGGATCTTCTGTATATCGGAGTGGGTAATGGTTCTCCATGGAGCCGGCATATCCGCAGTCCGGGTGGTGGTGACAACCTGTTTCTTTCCTCTATCGTGGCTCTCAAGCCCGATACCGGGGCCTATGTGTGGCATTACCAGACCACCCCGGGGGCTCGCTGGGATTACACTGCCACCCAGCAGCTGATCC
>UPTN01001183.1_pt1 | contig 11831 bp, 13 predicted proteins | sample 2160111 | NCBI WGS metagenome assembly UPTN01 (sample SAMN06265058, study PRJEB28932) | marine metagenome | isolation source: Columbia River Estuary | place: USA:Columbia River Estuary, USA | collected 2014-05-05 | reverse complement strand
GATGATGAGGAAGCAACAAATAAGAAAGCGTCGGATGAGAAAGAGAAGAACACTGGCCCGGTTATGGAGTTGCTGGCTGCCGATGTTGACGAGGGGTTGAAGGCCGATGAGGAAGACACAAAAAAGAAAACGTCGGAGGAGAAAGAGAAGACCACTACTGAGGTTATGGAGGGGTCGATTGCCGAGGTTGAGGAGCGGTTGACGGTCGAGGTCGAGGAGACTGTGGGTAAGGTAGGAGAGGGGGAGAAGGATGTGAGTAATGAGAATCACATGTTAACGGCGCCTGAGACAATCAACGGTGCGTATATTTCATCTCCTGTACAGCATAACAACATTCTAAGATCTCACCAAATTACTTTTCACAGAACCATTTCAGGTGGGTAGTGGCGACTATTATGAGGATATTGCAGATGAAACCAAGTTCAGCTATTTAGAAGCCATACAACAACTATGGGCAAATTCACCCGCGCCTCCGAACTATCAAGAGCAAATGATTGAACCAGCAGGTTCAAGATTTACGTTCGTGGCAAGACGAATAAGTGAAAGTTCAGGTGAACTTTTCAGGCATTTTTTAGATCTGTCGATACCAGAGGACAACAAGATAGCCGAGAGCTACAGATGCATAAATCGAGCGTCTTGTGGGGAAGGTTCCGACTTTCTTAAAGAAGAAGGTTTGACAGGAGACGGACCTGATATGGTCCCTGATATGGTCGTATTTAATTTTGCGGATGAGATGATACCTGTGGCGGTACAAATGTGGATTTCCCATCTCAGTACAGACCAAAATCTGCCAATTGATTCATGCGTTAAAATCGTGTGTCAGAGGTGATGCTTCATTATATCCTATGTCAAAAATTACTTCTCATCTGGTCTAACGTTTACTCTTCTTCACCCGTACGGCAGCGATTTTGCGAATAGATTGAGTTCAGAACCCAATAAACTCACAGAAGATCTGCTAACTCATTCAAAAGCAGTCATTGTTAGTGGGGAGATGACTAATGATCGCATCATGAATTATATGCATTTAACTGGATCAGGGTTAATTGTCTATCCACCACCAATTGCACAATGGCAATCTCAAATTGAAAAAAAATTCGTTGAACCTCACGTTGACGCTCGTACACATGTGTCATACATTGCAAAAGTGAACCCTAACAGGAAGGGGTACAAGGCGAATACTAATGTCACACAATTGGATCTATTAAGCAGATTCACTTCTCCTTTGGAAAAAAGCAATTTTCCTTCCTCATTCACATCTTCGTTCAGAAGTTCACATGAGGCCAATCAAGTCAAAAAGAGAGTGGCAGAGTGTTTGGAAGGGACAGAGTTGGTCGGTCCTCATCGTGATAAATGGCCACATCATAACTATTTTGGTAAGGGTGGGTTAATTTTCCAACTTGAGTTCAGTCGTAGATCGGATGCCAGAGCCAAAAGTGAATGTCTTATCCATTCAAATAGCAAACATTGGTTCCTGACTTCCTACAGTCCATGGCCTATGAAACGTGCGAAATTGACGTGCATGTACATTGAAGACGATGTACATGAGAACCTTGTGAGACGCAAAACATCCTACACTCCTGTTGGCGCGTGTAACAAAACCATTTGGAATATCGCAAGCAGTGTCTACGAGTATATCTCACATCAATTTCAGGACTGATGTCAGGACTCCTGAGAATCCAGGGTTTTGGTAGAAATCATCATGGTTTGCTATTGTTATTAGTATTTTTATTATCATATTAACTGTATGAGGTCGGCTTCATCTTGCACCACCTTCAGATAGACGGGGGTATCATCTTCTCTTGTGTTGACACACAATTTCACCCCTAAGTTGAGTACTGAATATTTTGTCCCAGACACACAATGTTACCCCTGAGTTGTGCTGACACACAATTTCACCCCTAATTTGTGTACTGAATATTTAGTTAGGCTCACTCTAACAAATTTGGACGGGGTAGCTACCGTGTGTTGACACACAATGTTACCCCTGAGTTGTGCTGACACCCAATTTCACCCCTAAATTGTGTACTGAATATTTAGTTAGGCTCACTCTAACAAATTTGGACGGGGTAGCTACCGTGTGTTGACACACAATGTTACACCTGAGTTGTGCTGACAAACAATGTCATCCCTAAATTGTGTACTGAATATTTAGTTATGCGCACTCTAACAATTTTGGACTGGGACCTACTGTGCTTTGACACACAATGTCACCCCTGTGTTGTATTGACACACAATTAAGGGATAGGAACAACACTCCCCTGGCGATCTTATCATTCCCCATCAACCCCCATTATTTTCTTGGCTGTCATCGACACAGAAGCAGATATCAAGGAAAGGCGTATTCAAGCACAATAATGGATGATCTGGCAAGTGTTGTAGCAAACGTCGTTGAACGTAGCTCCTGGGAGAAGTCCAGACGTGGTCGCAAGTGTCGCTTCCCCCCAAAGGGAGGACTTCACCACGCGTCTGGAGATGCATCTCTTGAAACGCGGCCAGAGATTCCACGTTGGTGCTATGTGTTCAAGTCGCAATCGCCTTCATCCAGGAGAACTCGCGCTGCGGCAGCGGAGTACCGGAATGTGTCGCAGATACATCGCGGACATTCAACGAAGCACAGGAGATGCGTCAGCGTGAATCGCAAAAGGTTCAAGCAGCGCAATTATTTACGCGAGGTTAAGTCCAGAAAAGTTGCGTCCTTGAAGATACAATGCTTATCGACGGACTTTATCAAAAACAATATTGTTGTCTGCGATGGGGGTAATGATCACAAGTGCGTATTGTCCCCGCCCTTGAACACGACATGGCATTGTCTTCGGATATGCAACGGCGATCAATGGGTGGCTGATACAGCAAATCATCACATTGGACTTCGCTACTCCCACCACGATGGTTCTCCTATATTCGTCCGTCTTCCAAGGGTAGATTCTCTTAATATAATGAGAGAGAGCAGACAACTCTGCTCGGCCATTCGTTCATGTGCCAAGAATCAGCGTACCACTTTGTCTAGGGGCACCAAAAACCACGTGTTCGTCGAGGACAATCACAAGTATTGTTGCGTCGGTTCTCAACCATGCAGGGCAGAGCGAGGTGTCAAGTCTGGTTCATACAGGCTGAAGAATGGATTACAGAGCAAGGAATGGGATGTCATTCATAACATCCTAAGGAGGGCAGAACATGCATTTGAAAGGTATATGGACACTGAAGTCATACAACATATCACAGCAGCTAAGCAGCGTGTAAACTATAGGACCATGGATCCTTCGCCTTTCTCCAGTGGCGTTAAATCAGCAAGGATCTACAATGGCATGGGTTTCGGCATTAACGTATACCTCAGGAGTCATACCGACCAAGACTTCACGATGTCTATTGTCCAAGCCCATATTGATGAACACCTTTATACATACAGTGATAGGATTGTATGTTATTTTAGTTTTCCTAGAATAGGAACAGCGGTTGCTCTCCGCCCTGGGGACTTTCTCATATTTAACCCTCAGGAACCACATTCAATATCCTCAAGATGCAATCCCAAAGATGATGTGTACTGCATATCTTCGTATCTTAAGACTGCGATTGTAGGACTCAATGACAACATGAATGAGGTGGTTTGATTTTTTTTGTCACTACATGTAATTGATTCACAGTGAACTGTTTTTATAGGAGTACACTTTAACTCTGATCTTAGAGTTAGCTTACGAGACTCTACTACTTGTGTGTCCGTATTTTGTCTTCCAAGTTGTGTTCACACACAATGTTGTTGTCACTCCCAAAGTTGTGCACAATGTCACCCCAAAGTTGTGCACACACAATGTTACCCCAAAGTTGTGCACAAACAATGTCATCTAAAATTAACCTCACAAAACCCCAAAGTTGTGCACATACAATGTCACCCCCAAGTTGTGCACACACAATGTAACCCCAAAGTTTAGTTTGCGATTGTGAAGTGAAGATAACACAGAGAGTACCATAGGATATCACACCTTCATTGATCACATAATCTCACATCAAAATTGCAAAACACAACTCGCCTTCATATCACTGAAATTCAATATGGTTACCAACAGGAAGACCGGCAAAACCGTCACTTCGAACAAGAAGACCAGCAAAACTGCCAAGTCCAACAAGAAAACCGGCGGAATTGCCAAGTCCAACAAGAAGATTGACAAAACTCTCAAGTTGAAACTGGAAGCAAAATTGTCAACAAAGAAGCAATCACTGAAGGTCAACACAAGGAAGCAATCGCTGAAGGTAAAGAAGGTTGCCAAGACGTCAAACAGCAAAACGAACAAGTTGGAACTATCAGCAACACGCCTAATAAAGGAAAACATTGCAAGTATGAAGAAAAGTCGCCTTAAGAAATCAGAACCAATTGGAGCTACGACCCCTCTTAACATTTCTCAACAAGGAAACACCAACACTGTCACCGAGGAAAAATCGGTGCATGGTCTATCTCCAAATGGTGGATTAGGACATGATATCACTGACAACGATAATAATGGTGCACATAGTACTTTGGACACTAGCGAAGTCTTACACAACCTGCATTATTATTACTCGAAATACTGCTCCGAACGAGAAGAACCTGATCAACGGGAACATGCCAAAAGACGACTTTTGGAATGTCTTCAGGCGGCAGGCCCTCTTTATCAAGACCAACCAACACACGCTTCAGTGGAAAGTTCGCAGAAACATTCCATCAAGCAGACAACAGCAGCAAAAGACCATTGTTCGAATAAAGAAGAAAAAGTTCCTTTTTACATTACAACCCCACCCTCAAAGTGGACCCCAGCAGAAGGCTCGGTTCTTTCCGTGTTAGGATCAGCCGAAGACCAAGGAGTTAAGGTTCGGGGTAGGTTGCCTTCTCCCAGGAGACTATTCAACCAAGAAACAGGGATAGAAGGAATTGGAGAACAGAGGAAGGAGGACCCCTTTGCTGTTAATCACAAATGTGCTGAGGGTAAAGCAAGACTATCAAGAACATCTCCTGATTCTGTCAATCCACAAGAAAAGAGAGACACACTCAGCAAGGACAGACACAGGTCCCAGAACTTTGCCTCAACTGAGCTATATATCACCAGTATTCAACCTCCCAAAAATACAGGGATAGCAGGACAAGAAGAAGAGAGGAAGGCGCCATTTGACATTTCTGGCGTCACTAACTGTTCCTCAAAAAGTTTAGCCTCCATCATTTTGAACCCTCAACATGTACTTGGTTCCAAATCTCTGTTTGCGGAACATCAGTCAGATGACGAGTCCGACGCAATGTTTTCCAAGAACAATGATAACTTAGAAGGAAGGACCGTTCACATCGACGAAGACGACAGTCTTAATGGGAGAGAAAGATCCAGCGTCAAGGAAACTACAACCACAGAGATATTTGTGGAACGATCATCCAAGGGAGAACAGGCCGCATCAAGATTTTTGGACAAGAGTGAAGTTGAGGATGATTGGGACGGAACCTTTTCTCACGATGGTGATTACGTTGAAGGAAGAATTAATGAGACATTCGTGGAACGACCATCCAAGAGTGAACGGTCCCCATCAAGGAATTCAAATCAGAGCAGAAATAGTCACAAGAATGATGAAAAATTCAAAATTAGAAAGGTGGATAAACATCATATTGATATTCATCCATCAGATTTATATTTCAATACGACATCAACGAAAGGGAAATATCTCAGAGGACGAGACCTTTTTTTCACCAACTTGCAAGAGCTTATTAATGATCCAGAGATGAGAACTTTGAATAGCTGTCTTTTATGCCAAGTTCTTTACTACAAGGTAAAATTACAAGGATGAATAAGACTCACGTCTATGAGAGATGCATCTATGTTGTTTTATTCATATCTGATTCATCATTGCGCCTGCTTAGGTTCACAGGATCGACGATGGAAAAATATTCAAATCGCGCGACAATAAAAGTATTCAGCTATCATATGACAGGATCATGTTTGTTATGGATACACAAGCGACGGACGGACAAAATGTTTTTGCAATGCTCATCGGTAGAAACCAGAACAAGGATATTTTCAGTAGTTGTTATGACCAAAGAGATTCAAGAACATTCGGTATGTATGATGTGTAATGGCCAAATATTCGATCAACAACACCAAACACTCATTTCCTATTGTGTATCCATGGTACGTCAGCACCTGGTAAACACTTTGTGATCATGAATCCAGGAACAGTGAAGAGTTTCATGGGACAAAATAACAGTATCCCACTGATAAATACAACACAATCCATTCGTTCTGTCAAGACTGATGTTTCGCTTACGCAAAGATTCCCAGTCGAAGCAGCATCTAACATGCATGCATTCATGATGCGTCACGCAAAAATACACCTCCTTAACCTTCAGGTTGCCGAAGTATCGTGCGGAGGTAACATGTGTGATGCCCTCATGATGTATGAAAATGGTATCTCCGCAGATAAGTGTGCATGTTACTCGCTTATTGAAAGAGAGGCAAAAATTTGTTTGGTGTTGGACTTAAAAGTTTTTTTCAAGGGTTCGGATGGGGGCGAGAAGTCCTTCTGCATTTACAACCACACCAGCAAACAATTAACGCGACTGTGTATGTTTGACTTCAAAATACCCGTTGGTATTATCCCTGACACTATTACGAGTGACATGGAAAATATAATGTTATTGCAGGAAGCGGTTGAAGATATCTTTGACCTAGGTAACAATGATGGAGGATGGAATGTATCAGGATGGATCAAACGAGGAACATCTGCGGATGCAGGTGCTGAACAGTCAGCCGCGTCCTATAACAAACCTGTCGTTAAACAAGTGGTGGACGCAGGAAAGCTGGTCTACCATCTTACCTCCATTGGCTTCAATAAACGACAAGATTTAAAGGTGCTGGACAATATCCAATTTAATGCTATCAATCTTTTCAAAATATAAAATTGAAGGCTGGCGATTGAAGTTATCAAGTATATAATAATTGTTATGCATTAATTATATTTTCAAGTGTAAATGAGTAAACTAGGTCATTCCTCTATTAGTTTTAAGGCGTTTGCTAAAACGACATCCACCATGAAAGGGCCTATAGCCCGGCAACGCTCCTATTTGGTAAGATTTCAGAACCTCTAATGTCTCTTTCACAAAATGAACACATGGACCTTCGGTGTTGATTTTCTCCGGCCGACATGTTTTGTCCACAAATTCTCTCTCTCCCTTTGAAATGTCAGCTTTGTTTTTTTCTGCCCACTCATTCCACACTTGTGGATCATCTTCTGTTTTGTCTAATACCTTAATTGTTATCACCTCAGAGTAACCGGACGAGTGGGACGCGTGTGTCAATGTACCCACACCTGTGCTGTCTAGAACATAGTGAATGCTGAGGTCTGTGAGTTTTGCATTAGGAAGTCGTCTTTTCTGACTGAACCACGTGAAACCTCTGGGGAGTTCGTTGTGCAGAAATGCAGCAATTGCATCCACTGGCAGATCCATACCAGTTTGAAACCTGGCCGGCCCACCGCAATGGACCAAGTTAGAGTGGAATACCAGTCTCTCTCCCACCTTCAGAATTACATCCTCCTCCCCCCCCGCAAGGCATGTGTCTGTTGAACTAAGTCTTGACTTAACTAAAAAATGTGAACGAGGCCAAACTCTCACCAAGTATCCGTTTGTCAATGGCTCAACTATGTTGAATTGCCCGCTTTCTCCATCTGCATGTGACCTCTGGTAAATATCCAATCCGCTTCCCCTCCACAAAGCTGCAGATTCTGATACAATCACAGTCGGGGAATTGTCAATAGCCTCAGCATTGCAAAGCTTTGCGCGGTTATTCCATGCGATACGACCGTATGCCTTGTCAGGGCTCAGGAGGCGTTCGCTCCTGATTTGCACCTCATTGTAGTAAGTTTTCAAGCATTGTGTAGGTTTCTTGAATGGCAGCCACTTTCTCAACTCTGATACGCCCCCCCCCTCAGTATTTGGAAGCTTTGCCATACATTTAATATTTTCATTCACAATGTTGAAAAATTCATGCAAGGGGAAAGAAGCAATCTTCCACTGATCGCGCGGAATCACTGCATAGCCATCAACAAATAATTTGTTGCACATGGTAGCATCTCTCCTATATCGACTATGCTCCGCCAGCGTTAAATAACCAATAACGTTTTCGCAATATTCAATAGCTCCTTTGGCGCACTGCATGCATACAAACAGCTCCCCCTTGACAAACCGCTCCTCTCCGCATCCACGTTCATTCATTATCCATTTTTGTCTTATCAGCATGTTCGGTCCAGCCGTCGAATAGTGATCAATCATCTTCCAATCAACAGTCGTTCGACGACAGAAAATACCCTCGCACAAGAACAGCGAGGCCGCTGCATTGCTGGTGTTGCATATGGTGCACTTTTTAGTTCCGCCGCCCATGGTGTGAGTATGGTGGTCGGGGTATATCTACTCTGATACACAATGTTACCCCTAAATTGTGTACTGAATATTTAGTTAGGCTCACTCTACCAAATGTGGACTGGGTACCATAGCTACCGTGCCTTGACACACAATGTCACAATGTGTTACCTCTGAGTTGTGTTGACACACAATGTTACCCCTAAATTGTGTACTGAATATTTAGTTAGGCTCACTCTAACGAAATTTGTACTGGTTATTTACGGTGCTTGGACGCACAATGTCTCCCTGAGTTGTGCTGACACACAATGTTACCCCTAAATTGTGTACTGAATACAGTTAGGCTCACTCCTAACAAAATTTGGACGGGGTAGCTACCGTGTGTTGACACACAATGTTACCCCTGAGTTGTGCTGACACACAATTTCACCCCTAAATTGTGTACTGAATATTTAGTTAGGCTCACTCTAACAAATTTGGACGGGGTAGCTACCGTGTGTTGACACACAATGTTACACCTGAGTTGTGCTGACACCCAATTTCACCCCTAAATTGTGTACTGAATATTTAGTTAGGCTCACTCTAACAAATTTGGACGGGGTAGCTACCGTGTGTTGACACACAATGTTACACCTGAGTTGTGCTGACACCCAATTTCACCCCTAAATTGTGTACTGAATATATAGTTAGGCTCACTCTAGCAAATTCGGATGATAACACACACACACACACACTGGGTAGCTACCGTGCCTTGACACAATGTCACAATGTTACCCCTCTTTTGTGTTGACACACAATGTTACCCCTAAATTGTGTACTGAATATTTGGTTAGGCTCACTCTAACAAATTTGTACTGGGTATCTACCGTGTTTAGACGCACAATGTCTCCCTGAGTTGTGCTGACAGACAATGTTACCCCAAAATTGTGTACTAAACAATGTGGCCTCAAAATTGTGCATGTGATCACTCCTGTTAAACCATGATTCCAAATTCCAACACACTAATTGAGGTTCGTGCCCATGGCACGAACCGACACACTGTTCTCTTTCATGTCAGTAAGTGAATTACATTCCTGAGATACCACTAACCCTCTCTCCTTAACACACAACATAAACACACACACTCACAACAATATAAGCAATCATGCCTCACCTAGAGCGTGGCCCATCTGAATACTCGTTTTCCACCCCCAAGAATGGATCGGTCACACCGTCCAAAATGGAAACGTTCCCACCAAGCGCCATATCACCTGATGTCAAATCAACATCCAATATTGTATTGCAAAATCGACACCAAGTAAAAGGCATTCAATTGACACTCACCTATGGACCGTGGACATTTGCCGAACATATTGCACGTCAGAAGGAGCTGTGTAAAATGCGAAGGAAGAAGAGTGCGCTCGGGAAGGCAACCATTGCGTATCGCCAACAAAAGTTGTCCCGATCTCTCGATGAAGAAATGTGCAACTCTCTTGATGAATATGAAAAATCGCCAAAAAAAAGCAATATCCAGACGACCATTCATGAGTGCAGACATTTCTATGTTACTGATTCCTTGGAGCACGGTCCAGCAACTGCATCAGTTGCCATGAGTGAAAGAACACTTGACCCTGACAAGAACACACAGCAAGGTTTATTAGGGCCTACTGAGTTTGATGTAAAACGGGAAAAATCCATCATGATGCCATTATCTATTTTACCTACCACAGTGAACAACGTGCCATCATTTACACCGATCTATCAAGGCACACCAGCAATTGAAATATGTTCGGATATTGATACTGCTAGTGATATTGATACTCTGTTACCAATGGTCTTATCGAGTTGGCACGCAAGAAGGACACTCTGTGCCATGTCTCCTAGAGACTCAACATGTTGACTGCATATTAATGTGGGAGAATAGTGATAAGTGATATTGACAGTGAGTAAGATGAGCATATCTAGGATCTAGGCAGGATACACAAATAAATTTATTTAATTCATCATCATCCAAAGAGTGAGTGTCCAACAACACAATTGTGAGATCATAACTTCCTCACTGTAATGTAATCCATAACATAGGTTACCAGATCCACTTTAGTAGTACGATGGTGCAAAATAGGGAATCGAATCGAGATATCAAAATTGTAGCTCTGGTTGCCTTATGACCCACATTTTGTACTCATACACAAATATCAACACAAATTGTCTACAAAACCAAGTTTGGATCTCTTTTGCTGGTAACAAGAGTAAACAATGTACAGTAGCATAAACTTGTCCATAAATACTCCCAACATTATTTCTGAGAGCCATTGTTAATAACTTTCCTTCCATCGTCTGCACCCTCAAACCCACCTCCTTGACGTCGTTGCCGGCAAAAAAAAACATATGAAACACATTAAACATAAGTATAAGTCGCCTTTTAAATGGGGTGACTTATACATAAGTTTGAATCCATCTGTCGACTACCTACAAGGCTCACCGTATTTTGGTTCTCGAAGAGAATATCAGTTTATTGCACTCACATCTTTGGTTGATGCGTTTTACTCCGACATTGAAGTGGAGATTGAAATTCGCCCTGATCCACTTCCACACATTACTTCTTTTCTAGGTCTTGTACGTCGACCATTTCAGGGAAGTGGAATCCGTCTTACTCTTGCAGAGTGCTTTCACCTCAATCGCTTCATAGATTATATCATTATTAGGGGAACACTGGAACCTGTCAAAAGACTTGGGTGGATATGGTATCCAAACCCCATTGCTAATAAGCGACATTGTAAATCATCGTCGAGGGTTACTGAGAGGATATAATTTCAATCAGATAAGTATGACACGATTGTTGTAGTAAACTGAGTGAGTTTGACAATAGGTTTACAATTTTTGACTATTGTCTTTGCAATGATGAACGCTGAGCACGTCAAGAAGAATACGCTAGTGATTGTTGAGATTTGATATGAACAACGAACGAACAAACCAAAAAAATAGTCTATCGTAGGTTAGGCGTGGTGTTTGTAAGTGGTGCTTTGTGAATAAAGAACAATAAAAGATATCCTATTGCAAGCCAATGCCACAACTCCATTGGCCTGTATCAGATTTCCTTACTTTAATCCTTAACCGAATCATAACTCCATTGACCTGTAACAGATTTCCTTACTTTAATCCTTAACCGAATCTAACTTTATTTAAGGCGGGACCTTCGACAATGAGATACGATAATATTATTCGTACAATGGTACTCCGAACATCACAGTCATGGCTTGAAGGTGTTTTCATATAGACACGTGTTGCGTGGGGTCGTTTGTAGTTTCCATCAATCTTCCGGCGGCGTTTCTTTACGTGCTCTTCCTCGAGATTTGCAGTCGCTCCCATTGCTACTGTATCACCTGAGTTATGTTGCACTGGTATTGCTGGTGTTGTTGAATTGTTGTGCACGTCTTCTATTGTCATTGTCAAAAATAGTACCACCTTGTTCATATTGTAGTGCGCGACC
>UPTN01001182.1_pt1 | contig 11846 bp, 3 predicted proteins | sample 2160111 | NCBI WGS metagenome assembly UPTN01 (sample SAMN06265058, study PRJEB28932) | marine metagenome | isolation source: Columbia River Estuary | place: USA:Columbia River Estuary, USA | collected 2014-05-05 | reverse complement strand
AGTAGGAACATCTAAAATAAGGTGATGAGCAAAAGAGAACTTAGCTCCTGTTTGTATCGTATTTCCATTTCTATCATTATAAAATGATACGCCAACACCTGAACGATCTGCAATTCTTAAATCACCATAGAAGGATTGATTATCTGGAGCTCCTTTAATACCTACCCATTGTGTCAATCCATTAGCTCTAAGTTTTAAATTATCTCCAATTCCAGCATATGTTGGTGAAATAACAAAATTATTATCTGCCAAATATTGTGTAAAAACAGGTAAATTTAGTTCTTGACCGTAGCTATAAGTTACAATTAGAAGTAAAAGATATATGATAAGTTTTTTCATTTTTTTAGTTTTTTATTTAGGATGTAAAACAATCCTTTTTATTAGCGATACAGAGTGAAATGACCAACAAAGTCACGATTATCATTAGGGTCATTTAATTTCACAACATACCAGTAATCTCCAGTTGGAAGTTCATTCCCTCTGTATTTACCATCCCATTTTTCGCCCTGTCTTAGGGAAGCAACTACACGACCATATCTGTCATAAATATCAAACCTAAGGTTTGAATATTGTTCTGCACATCCTGGCCCCCAATCATCTAAAACACCGTCACCATTAGGAGTAAAATAATTTGATATACATATATCAATATATTCAACAAAAATAGATGCAGTCGCTACACAGCCCATACTATCCGTTACGGTAACAGTATATGTACCTGTTTCGTAAATAATAAATGTATTATTACTTCCTAAAGATTCGCCATTCAATGTAAACTCATATGGTAATGAGCCGCCAGAAGCTGTTGCAATAATTTGGTTTATATCACCTTCTTCTAAGATTAATGCTAATGGGTCAAAATTGGTGATTTCAAAAAGTGCTGTTCTCTGAATACAACCATTTGTATGCCTAACATCAATAAAATGATTAACACCTGCTGGTACATCTACAAATACATTATTTGTTTGATAAGCACCTCCGTCCAAAGCATAATCTAAATCCGAAAGGTCAACTATACTATCATCGACAGTTACAGTTACAGTATTAGACGGCGCGTTATTTAAACAAGCGTAATCTATTTCAATAACTGGGTTTATTAATACGGATTCTGGGAATGTAATATTCCATTCAGACTCACACCCAAGAGCATCACGCACGTAAACAATATGATCTCCACCACCTAATCCGATAAAATCAAATTGCGTTTGTGTTAGTGTTCCTGTTATATAAGTACCCGTAATATCATCTAAGCTTACACTATATGGTAAGTTACCACCGGAAATATCTATGCTAAATTCACCGTCTGAATCTCCTTCGCATACTTCAGGAAAAATTGACCCTCCAACAATTGTAAGCAATACTGGAATAGGATCATCTATTGTAAAATCTATTAAAACAAAACATCCTAATGCATCTTGTGCAATAGCTTGATAAGTTCCTGGAGCTAGGTTTTCAAAAATTGAAGAATCAAAAAACTGATCTAATTGTGGTGAAATGGCATACTTAATTATTCCTGTTCCCCCAGTTGCAGTTATTTCTATCATTCCATCATTACTACCGCTACATGTGATATCTGTTACAACATAATTTGCAATTAATGCTTCTGCTGGCTCTGTTACAGGTATCTGCGCACTTGTTGTTAAACAATCTCCGCTATCTACTTGTACTTGATATGTTCCAGCCGGAAGGTCTGTAAAAACTCCCGGTGTTATTTGAATTGGTGTTGGTAAAATATCATTTCCAGCACCATCTTGTAACGTATAAACATAACTTCCTAAACCTCCTTCGGCATTAGCAACTATAACTCCTGAATCATCACCTACACAATTAATTATTGCATTTGAAGCATCTAAATTAATTATTAAAGCAGGTAATGGATCTATTGTTATTTCATTAGAACTATTAGCAATACAACCATTCGCATCTCTCACATAATACATATAAGTGCCTGGTGTTGCAGAAAACGTCGTAGATGTAGCAAAAGAGCCTAATACTGTTGTAAAAGTCATATCATCACTATAAGTATATGTTCCTGTTCCTCCTGTAGCACTTAATGTTAATGTAGCGTCTGTTGTACACGTTGGTGTAGACGCAGCAACTAAGCTCGCTTCAATTTGACTTGGCTGAGCAATAACAATATCTGCTGAAATAAACTCACAGTTATAACCATCTGTAATAACAATATTATAAGTTCCGGCTCCTAAATCTCCAAATATTGGTGATGTTTGTGGACCTGATGTACTTACTGTTGGAGCCATCATATTTAGTGTATATGAATAATCTGCTCCTGACCCTCCAGATGTTGCATTTGCAGTAATGATTGCATTAGTATCTCCAAAACAAGATAACAATGTAGTATTTGCTGTTACATTAGAAGTTATTGATGGGGGAATAAAAAGAGTTAACGATTCTGATACAATACAACCTCCAAGATCTCTAACATTTACGGTATAAGCGCCCGCTGATAAACTGGTAAAGGTTCCATTTGTTGAATAAGCCACTGTTGCTGCTCCAGTTAATTCATATTCATAATCTCCCCAACCTCCACTTGCAATTGCAGTAATGGTTCCGCTATCATCATCACAAGTCACATTAGATGTTTCAGATATCACTAAATCTAATGGATCTGAAGGAGATGATATTATTACGCTAGTCGAATTAGAACAAAATGGACTCGTTGTTTCGGTTATTATTACTGTATAATTTCCAGATATCAATCCAGTTACCATTTCTGGGTTTGTTGCTGTATTAGCTAATACTACCCCAAAAACAGATGTATTTGTACTATCTAATACTTCATAAGTATAAGGTCCAGAGTAGCCGCTTACATTTAATTCAAATGAACCCGTATTATCTCCAAAACAAGTTATTGGACTTGATGAAATTGATAACATTGGTAATACTGATGCTGGCACAAAAACCTCAACATCCTCCGAACACAATGTTGTTGCATCAGTTAATGTAACCGTATATGTTCCTGATGGTACTCCAGAAAAGATATTTCCACTTAATATTATTGACGCTGGACTAGGACTTATCGCATAAGTATAAGAACCTGTTCCTCCGGATCCCATAATTGTTATTTGACCATCATCATTATTACAAGTTGGAAGTATTGATACATCAGGTATTATTTCTAAAGGAGACTCTACATCAACTGACACGATATTTCCACAACCATTAGCATCTTGAATTTCGACTGTATGAATCCCTGAGGCTAAATTTGATATTGTAAAAGGTGCACTTAGTGTTTGGAAGGCTCCACCATCAATACTATAGGCATATGGAGCGATTCCTGGTGAAACCAGGGTTACATCTATTGCAAAATCTCCATCATTAACTGTACATTGATTATTGAGTATCGCCGAAACTATCGGTTCAGAGTCAGATGGCAATACAATTACTGGAGTAGATTTTATACAACCATAGGCGTCCTTAACATGAACATAATAACTGTTTGCATCTGCATTAAACACATTAGCGGTTGCCCATAAAGGATCAGTCGCTAATGGCGGAATTACAGACGTTGTTAATTGATACAAATAAGGTGCTGTACCATCTGTAGCTATCGCACTAATAATTCCTGAATTTGGATTACAATTTGCGTTTTTATCAACATTAGCTATAATACCTAAATCAATAGCAGATTCTGTAATGTTAAACGGAATTGTTATAACACTACAACCTGCATTAGGACCTGTTGTTTCTGATATCAAAACAAAATACGTTCCAAAAGGTAATGGTCCTAAATTAGCTATTGGTAAAGAACTTCCAGCTGGAACTGTTCCAGAACCAGTTATTCCTGATGTTATTATTGATAATGCATCAAATATTTCATAATTGACATCAATTGCAATTCCGTAAACACTATTTATGGTAAACGAGACATTTCCGTCTGCATTTCCAACACATGTTATATTATTTGACGTGAGAGCATTCGCTGTTAATGTTGAATTTGTTGGAACTGGTGATGTTGCTGTTTCATAATAACTACATCCCGTAGAAGCATCATAAACTATAAACGTATAAGTTACTCCTGGCATTAACCCCGTAAAAGTAGCAGATTGACTTCCTGGAGAATCTTCAGGAATCCATGTTCCTCCTGGAGGTGCGGGTGGAACAAACCCTTGATAAACATCAAAGAAGAATGGACCTGAACTAACTAAAGTAGTCCCAATATTTACTACAGCTTCCCCTCCTGTTACACAATCAACAATTGAATTAATTGTAATATTTAAGTCATTTGGTGGTGACGCTACTAATATATCTTGAACTAATATTGAACACCCATTAGCATCAACTATAAGAATTTGATACAATCCGAAATCTACTACATCAAAAGTTGATGAGATTGTTCCAGCTGCATTAAGTTCTGATGCAGAATAACCATTTGTTCCTGTAACAAAATAATTATAAGGTGCTGTTCCTCCAATGACGCTATCTATTATTATTGATCCTTGTGAATTACCACCTGTACTACATGTAATATCCACAGCATGAAGATCTACAACAATTGGAGTAGGTTCAGCTATTATAATAGTTTCAGTATCTATACAAGATTTAGAATCCGTTAAAGTAACCGTATAAGTTCCAGCAGATAATCCACTTGTTTGAGTTCCATAATCAACGCCTGTCGTATCATTATTTACATTAATCACAAAGGCTGGTGTACCAACAGCTGTATTAATTGTAATATCAATAGCCGCATTAGTATCTCCGTTACATAAAATTGGTTGTGTTTGAATAACTGATAAAATCTCAGGTAATGTAATAGCATTAATTGTTTGTACTCCTGATTCTACAGAACAATTAATAGAATCTGTAATCCTAAACTGATATGTTCCTTCTGATGAATTTGAATACGTGAAAGATGTTCCCGTTGTTCCTAATGCAGCATAAGTGCCGCCATTAATAGAAACTTCATAAGAATAAGGTGCTGTCCCTCCGGAAATTGTTCCAGAAATTATTGCATCTGGTGAAGCTGTACAATCTAAACCTTTTGTTAGTACTGTTGATACCGTAAAAGGAGGCAATGGTGCGATGGTATATGATTGACTATAGGTACAATCATTAACATCTCTTACTTGAAACGTATATGTTCCTGGAGCCAATCCAAGAAAAATATTTGAAGTTTGATAGGTTGTTGCTGAAGCAGCTGGTGATATAATTTGGTATTCTAAAGGACTAGTACCTCCTGTTACTCCTGATATTGTAACATCAGAGGTAATTGTTGGGCAACTTAATGGTGTATTACTAAAAGTTAAACCTGTTGGAGGCGTTAAAGCTTCAATTATAATTGGTGCAGAAATAAATGAACAATCATTGTCATCTCTAATTGTAATTGTATAAGTTCCTTGCGTTAAACCTGTAAATACATTTCCTGTTTGAAAAGTAACTCCGTCAATACTATAAGCATACGGGCTAGTTCCGCCTGAAACTCCTGTAACGGTAATTTCTCCATTAGAAGTACACGTATATGGTGCAGTCAATGCTACGGTACCGTCAACGGCAGCTTGTGCCGTAATGGTAATTGTTTCAGGTACAGTAAGACAAACATCTGGCCCAAAAGAATATTGAATAACAACATCATAATCACCGGCTGCTAGTCCTGTAAAAACAGATGAGTTAAAAAATGTTACACCATTGTCAATACTATATTGTAAGCTATTTCCATTAGGGTTAGTCACGTTAATATTAATTGTTCCTACATCACCGGCATCTGCACATAAAATATCTGAGGTTGTAATATTAAATACTGGAGCTGGAATGTCATCCACTGTTATTGTCGTTTCTGCTGTACAGTTATTAGAGTCTATCACAATAATATTATAAACTCCGGCAGTCGATACCGTAATTATTGGCGTCGTTTGAAAAACAGTAGTACTATTAACAAAGTAAAAGTAAGGTGGTGTTCCCCCAACTGGATAAACCGTAATTTCTCCGTCAGTACACGTTAAAGGTTTTGTTAAAGCTGACGTAGCTGTTAATAATGGTGGATTAATTATTTCTATATCACCTGTAAATGTGCAACCATCCTCCGTAGATACATTCACCGTATAAGTTCCCGGGTTTAAGTTACTAAACGTATAATCGCTGGCAGTAATTGGTCCCACGCTATTTATTAATGTTCCTCCTTGATAAATTGAGAAAAAATATTGCGGATCAGCATCATTTGCTGCTATTATGACACTACCTTGGTCACCATTACAATAAGGTTGAGTTATAATTGTGGAAACTGTAAAATCTCTATCCCTGATTTGAACATCTGGAACCGAGAATATACATGGGTTTGGAGTTACTCCAATTTGTCTAACAAATACAGAATAGATACCAGCAGTCGTTACTGGGAATACATTACTAGATTGATAGTTTACACCATCAATACTATATTCATATCCACTTGGCACTCCTCCAACAACGATTTCGCCAGGAGTAGTACAAATGATATCTCTTGATGTAACAGTTGGTACTAATAAGTTCGTATATACATTAAAATAAAACTGATTAAAACAACCACCTTCATAGTTTAGTGTCAATCTATATTGTCCTGAAGTGTCAGCCAAATAATCTGGCCCAGTAGCAACTTCATTCCATACACAAGATCCATCTTCGTTGGCACAATCTTGATCCGCAACTGCAGTACAACTAGATTCATCTAGTTTTTCCCAAATCATAGACGTGGTATCTGTAATTCCTGTTTGAATAAACCTTGAATCATTGGCGCCACATAAAAATATATTTGGTAATAATTTTCCGTCATTAGGACAGGTAACAACTTGATCTGCATAAGGAATAATAGGATTTGGCACATTAGTACCAAAGGTTATCACCTCAAATTCTTGCTCAATAGATTGGCAAGGTGCTATTGCTGTATTAAACACATAATATGTTCCGATACTTGTAACAGTTATTGATTGTGTCGTACCAATTTCTGGTGTTCCAGTAGGACTGGTTGACCAAGAATACGAATCATAACCATTTGCAGCAGTAAGTACTGTACTATCACCACAAAGTATTACTGTTTCAATAAACGTACAGTTTAAATCTGCTAAAAAATTGGTAGCTCCTGGTGTTAATAAACAGCCTGTATTACTATTTATACTTGGATCATCTGAAATTACAAATAATGGATTTAGTGTCCCTGTATAGGTTGAAAAGGCTTGATTACTTATTATATTTGAACATGCGTCACTAAGTAAACTACACTCAGAAACTACAGTTGCCTTAAAACGTATTTCTTGTACAGGATCATTCTCTTCAACCACTGAATTATCAACACTGAACACAAGTTCCCTTGTGACTGGATTATAACTCTGTACTGTAACCCCTGGAGGTAATGACACAATATCAGCTGGATAATTAAAAACAATATTAGTTGGAAGTATATCTCTAATAATTAGGTTTGTAGCATCATCATTTCCTGTGTTTTGAAATCCAATGACATAATTTAATTCATCACCAAGATTTACTAATTGACCACCTATATTAACTCCGGCGGCATCTTCAACAATTTTTGTTAACACTATATTTGGTTCAATAATTTCTACGGCAAAGGCGAAAAAATATTGAAAATATACATCTTGATTACTTTCTAAACGTACTGTCGCATCTGTGGCATCGTTGGCAATAACTGTATTCCCTGGATTTGGTACTACCATCACACCTGTATCAAATCCTAAAGTATTTGTACTATTTGGAACCCTATTATTAACAGGAGTTGCATCTAAGCGTGTTACCGAACTATTAAAGAAATTATTTGCTGGGCGATCTACTGTTGATAAATTCACACCATTAAGAAGCATGCGATCATTCTGTATTGGCTTATCGCCTTCTAAAGCAGCAAATGCAAAATTAGCTCTAACTGGAGCTGGAGCTGGGATTGTTCTAAAACCTGTAATTGGAACATCTAAATTAACTGAACTACTTATAGCGCTAAATCCATCAAAACTAGTAATAGATTTTCCAGGCATTGTTGGGTCTTCATAAACAACAAAAAGTGACCATCCCGCTGAATAACCTGTTCCGTTATATGGATCAAAAGTACTAGTTTCACCTTCTGCACTGGAAACATTTGCAACAGTATAAGTCCCTAAATCATTTGTAAAACCATTCACAATACTCGTAACATCCGCAAAACAAGAATATGGAAAAGAATTTCCAGTAGCTGTTCCGCTAGCATCATAAATTATTGTCCCCGTTACGTCATTGTATCCCCCAGTTGGTCCTTTAAATTTAACATCAGTGATAGGTTCTGCTCCATTTGAAACTGCTCCCCAATATAAACCTGCATAAATTATTCTATAGCAATTTGGATTAGGAATTTCTAAATCAGCACTGGATGAACTAAAAGTTGATGTATCGCTGTCAATATCAATATATTGCATATTAACATTGTGATTAAAAGCAGAGTTATCATTAAATGCATTATTATCTGGACCTAAAATATTATTTCCAATTAATACAATATCTCCTTTAACATCTCTATCAAACCTAGGAGCAAATGGCACATAATTTTGAGCAAAAGATTGTAAACCAAAGATTAGTATCAATACTACCAGGTTAATCTTAACATAAATAGGTTTTTTCATTATCATATTTTTAAACATTTTTTCTTTGTGGGGTAACGCAGAAAAAAGTTAGGTCCAACTATTATTACATTTTAATTCTCAATTTTTACTAATGACTTTTTACTATTATAAGGCTCAGTCTCATTTAACTGTAATGCCTTTTTAGCTTCATTTATGGTTGTAAACTCCTTATAGTAAATATAATATTTACTTGTTTTTACATCATAGAAGAAGTTTATATTTTCTTGTCCAGCTGATATTGTTTTTGTTAAAAACTCATCTCTTTTATCCACATCATTATGCACAGCTAATACTATATAATAACCACTTTCCAGGTGCTTGACGTCTTTAACAATTTGGATATTATCTAGATTACGATTAATTCCAAAATCAAAATCGTCTTCTGAATATTGCTTTGAACCTACAATTGTATTCTCTTTAATTTTATTTAGAACAGCTCTTTCTTTTTGATATTTATCTTCTTCATTATCATAAACAGCTCGCTTAATTCTTCGGTTACGTTCAAATTCTAATTCAACATCAATGGTTTCTAACTTAGACACTAATGAGGCTTTTGAGCGAACAGATTCTTTTTGCTCGTCTTTTAGTTGTTGTATTGCGTTGCGATAATATGCATTTGTTGCATCATCTTTATCAGATACTTTTTTAAGACGTTCTTTATATTGTTTTTCTAATTGTTCAATATTTTTATTACGCGTGTTTATTGATGCATCAACTTCAAATTTTAAACCTTCTAATATTTTATTTTGAGCAGACACGCTTTTAAATGGCTTAGGAGCCTGATAAACACCTTGTTCACTTAAATCATTTTCTTCTTTTAAATCTTTAAGGTCTTTATTTTTATCCTCTATAGCAGCTGTTAATCTAGTTAATAATTCTTCTTGTTCTTTCCTTGATGCTTTTGTTAATTCAGTTAGCTCAAACATCTCTTTCGCAATGTCATCTTTATGTGTGATTTCTAGCAAAATAACTGCTTCTGCTTCTAAACGTGCTTTTTTATCTGCTTTCGCCTTAAGCTCTATTTCGTTCAACTTTTCCTCTGCTATTCTCACATCTTCGTCAGCTTTAGCTTTTGCAACTACTTCTGCCGCAATTCTTGCATCTTCTGCTTCCTTTGCTTTAGCTTCTCCGCTGCTATTCTTGCATCTTCTATTTCCTTAGCCTTAGCTTGCAGTTCTATTTCTTTTAGCTTCTCCGTTGCTATTCTTGCATCTTCTATTTCCTTAGCCTTAGCTTGTAATTCTATTTCTTTCAGATTCTCCGCTGCTATTCTTGCATTTTCTAATTCCTTTGCTTTAGCTTGTAGTTCTATTTCCTCTAACTTCTCAGCTGCTATTCGCGCATCTTCATCCGTTTTAGCCTTAGCTGCCAACTCTGCCGTAATTCTTGCATCTTCTGCTTCCTTTGCTTTAGCTTGTAATTCTATTTCTTCTAACTTCTCAGCTGCTATTTTTGCATCTTCGTCCGCTTTCGTCACCGCAACCGCTGCTGCTGTTCCACCCATTTTAGCGTTTTCTAAGGCCTTTGCTTGCGCATTTGCCTTTGTTGCTAATCGTTCTTCCTTAGTAAGTTGAGCTTTTAGTGCTGCGTCCTTTTTTTCTTGTGCTCTGATAGCTCTATCTTCAGCGCTCATTGTTGGCTTGGCCAAAACACGTTTGCTTTTTTCTTGTATAAGTAATGATACTTCTTCTTCATTTCCACTATAATCGAAGTTGTCATTATTTTTAAATTTATACGCTAAAGTTATCTCATGAGAAGATCCGAATACTGATAAATCTCCAATTGCTTTTTCATAATTATATTCAATTGCAATTTGTGATGTAATATTTAATCCTATACCACCAGAAACTCCATATATACTATTATATCCTACTTGTCCCCAAATTCCTTTTGGAACTGTAAGCATCGCTATTCCAGAAATTATGGTTTGATCTTTTTGAAATTCAGATTTGATTAAACCCGAAAATTTACTTTCATCGAGAAAACCAGGAAAGTCCATATAGCCGGTGTACATAACATGTGCTTGAATACCTTGCTTGGGATCATTTTCAATAAGTTGAGATGTCTTTAAGTTATATTGTACCGCGTTATTTACAGATATTCCGAAATCAAAAAACATGATTCCATAATTGATACCTGGGCTAATACTCAAAACAGAATTCGAAGGAATATTGTTTAATGATGGATCTGGGAAATTAGTAATCACATTACCTTCATTTATACCACTATTATAGAACCCTAAATTTAAACCGAAGGTTAAATTACTATCAGTTTGCAATCTTGCATTGTAAGCAAAATTCAAAACACCTCCAAAGCTTGATAATACTCCATAATTTTGTTGAAACAATCCTACTCCAACTCCAATGTTTTCTTTAAATCGTCCAGAATAACTTGCCAAATAAGTTAACGGCGCATCATCAAATTGAACCCATTCTCTCTTATTTGTAAAACTAATATTTCTGTTTTGTTCTCTAACAAAACTAAATGTTGGGTTAATTAAAAATCTATTATATCGTAATGAATTTCTTACTGGTATTGCAAGCGAAACTACGCCATCTTCTTGCGAATAGGAAAACTGCATTGAACAGAAAAAAAGCAATATGATTAATAAGTAGATCTTCATCTATTTCACTACGGTTATTGAACCTTTTCTAGATTTTTTGTTTTGAGTTGTTATTATATAGTAATAGACAGGGTTAACCTGTTTAAAATTTATTTCGTTTTGTGGCCAATTATTCTGATAATTACTAGTCGCTAGTATGGTTTTACCATAAGAATTCATAATAATCACTTCAGTATTTGTTCCAGCAACATATTGCTGTGGAATCACCCAAGTATCATTAATATTATCTCCATTAGGACTAATTAAATTAGGAATCTTTGAAACATCAGGAAAGGGTTCATTAATGACAAACTCAAATTCATTTGTTGCATTACATCCTACAGTTTGTATTATCACAACCTTATAACTCCCTGTTTCGGTAGCTTCATAAGTACTATCTATGGCACCTGAAATTACAAGATCATTTAAATACCATATAAATTCAGGAGTATTTGCTGTCGTCGTTACATTAATAATTAATGTTTCTCCTTCTTCAAGTGTATTTATATCATCTACATCAATACTACTCGTAAAACCTGTGTTTTCAAGGTCTATAGTTGCTGTTGCTGTACAATCTCCTAAATCTATATTAACTTCATAACTTCCCGATTCATCTGTAACTAACATTTGATTTGTTTCACCAGAGATCACCTCAC
>UPTN01001179.1_pt1 | contig 11861 bp, 7 predicted proteins | sample 2160111 | NCBI WGS metagenome assembly UPTN01 (sample SAMN06265058, study PRJEB28932) | marine metagenome | isolation source: Columbia River Estuary | place: USA:Columbia River Estuary, USA | collected 2014-05-05 | reverse complement strand
TGTTTACATTTTACTGTTAATGTAGTCTACGGTGTCATTCTCAATTATTAAAGTTTGTTGGTAGATATGCTCAGCTTTCGCCAATATTTGTTCTGCAAAATCTCGATCTTTAATATCTTTTGCGTTTATTTTTACATTAAAATAAGCGCCAAGTACAGCAGTCTTTGCACACAATACACCAACGGCTGCATCAGATAGAGAATTTTGTAATCCATCAGTTATCATGGCTTGCATTACTTCCATGGAATTGAAAGCGGTTTCCATTACTTGAAACGGAATCTCGGTCGCATATTTTGTTGCTTCTTCAATAGCTTGTGTTCTCGCTAGTTTTTCTTCATCAGAATCTTTTGGCATTCTAAATCCGTCAATAATTTTATTGAAAGCATTGGTGTCTTCATCGACTAAAAACAGCAATCTATTTTTATAAATTTGCCCTTTTTCTGCCCATTTAGAGAAGAATTCCCATTTGTCGTCCCAACCAGCTTTATGAGCAGATAAGTTGGCTACCATTGTTCCTAAAGAAACGCCTAATGCACCAACATAAGCAGATATTGACCCTCCTCCTGGTGCCATAGACTCTCCAGCAGTTTCATCTGCAAAATCATCCAACTTGAAATCGATGAGTTTTTTCTCGTCATTACCAAGCATATATTCAATAATTTTTTCTGATGGATTAAAAGGTTTAAGATCATCCAACCCTAACGATTTAACTGCAATTTTAATTTTTTCACTTTCAGAAATTCCTAAAGAACGTTGTTGCTTTATTAAATAGAAATCCGCAGCATCCAACATGGCTTGTAAGGGAATCAGTCCAATAATTTCAGATCCAGTAACTCTAATGCCACGCTCAAGTGCCGACTTACAACTTTCATCAAAAGCTTCGTGCATAGAGGTAATACTAATATTGGTAAGATTGTACGAGATTTGCGCAATACCATATTCTTCAATATACCAACCAATACCTTTAACAGCTTTAAGTTTTCCAGGAACACGAACAGGCTCACCATTAGAATCCAAAACTTTTTTTCCTGTAGCAGGATTTCCTTCTCGTTTAATTCTTCCAGCTTCTCTTATGTCAAAAGCAATAGCATTCGCTCTTCTTGTTGAAGTGGTATTTAAATTTACATTATAGGCAATTAAAAAATCACGTGCAGAAATAGCAATTGCTCCGGTTTTGGAAACACTTTCGGAATATTCTGAAGGCCCAAAATCAGGTTTCCAATTTGGATCAGACAATTTATTTGCTAGACCTTCGTATTCGCCAGAGCGACAATTCGCCAAATTTTTACGTTTTTCTTCTTTAGCTGCATTTTCATAAAAATAACCTGGAATTCCAAGTTCTTTACCAACCCGTTCACCTAATTTATGAGCATATTTAGCAGTTTCTTCTAATGTAATGCCAGAAATTGGCACTAAAGGACAAACATCTGTAGCACCAAAACGAGGATGTTCACCAGTATGCTTATTCATATCAATGAGTTCTGAAGCTTTTTTAATAAGTTTAAAAGCAGCTTCAATTACAGGTTCAGGTTCACCAACAAAAGTAATTACAGTACGATTAGTTGCCTTGCCAGGGTCTACATCCAACAGTTTAACACCTTCTACTGTTTCTACTATTTGGGATACAGTCTCAATAATTTTTGAATCGCGTCCTTCACTTATATTAGGTACACACTCTATGAGTTGTTTTTGCATGGGATTTTATTTGAATTTCAAAATTAAAATAAAGAAATTAAATTCTTCAAGCTTTGGTCGTTTAATTGAAGTACTGCTAAATATATCCTAAATCTCGTTTAATTTTTCTACATTTATATAATACACACTAACTTAAAACATTAAAATTAATAATGACAGATTTAGAAATAGCAAAACAAGCTGAGCTAAAATATATTTCAATAATTGCTAATAAATTAGGATTAAAATCGGAAGAAATTGAAATGTATGGTCAGTATAAGGCTAAAATTCCACTCTCAAAAATAAATTTAAAAAAAGCACAAGACAGCAACTTAATTTTAGTTACAGCCATTTCACCTACACCTGCAGGAGAAGGGAAAACTACTATGTCTATTGGGCTGTCAGAAGGCTTAAACCAACTCGGTAAGAATTCTGTAGTAGTATTAAGAGAACCATCATTAGGACCTGTATTTGGAATTAAAGGAGGTGCTACTGGTGGAGGATATTCACAGGTTTTACCAATGGAAGATATCAATTTGCATTTTACTGGTGACTTTGCAGCAATTGAGAAAGCTCACAATCTTTTGTCTGCCGTTATTGATAACAATATTCAAAGTAAAACCAACTCATTAGACATTGACCCAAGAACTGTAACCTGGAAACGTGTTATGGATATGAATGATAGGTCACTCCGTAATATCGTTATTGGACTTGGAGGAACCACTTCAGGCGTACCGAGAGAGACAGGATTTGATATTACTGCAGCATCAGAAATCATGGCTATATTGTGTCTTTCGGATGATCTGGAAAACTTAAAAAAACGCTTAGGAAATATATTTATTGGATATACAAAAGCTAGAGAACCAGTTTACACTAGAGATCTCAAAGTGGAAGGAGCCATGGCTGCATTACTCAAAGAAGCTATAAAACCAAATTTAGTCCAAACACTTGAGGGTAATCCAGCAATTATTCATGGAGGTCCATTTGCAAATATTGCACAAGGAACCAATACTGTTATTGCAACAAGAATGGGAATGACATTTGGAGAATACACTATTACAGAAGCTGGTTTTGGAGCAGATCTTGGAGCAGAAAAATTCTTAGATATAAAATGCCAAAGCGCAGGTTTAAAGCCAAAAGCAGTTGTTATTACTACAACAATAAGAGCTTTAAAATATCATGGTGGCCAAGACTTGAAATCATTGACAGAACCTAATGTTAACACACTTAAAAATGGCTTGCCAAACCTAGAAAAACACCTTGAAAACATTCAACAGTTTGGACTTACTCCAGTAATAGCAATTAATAAGTTTTTATCAGATAGTGATGATGAGATACAAGTTATTAAAGACTTTGCCCGAAATAATAATATTAGAGTTGCTTTAGCTGAAGTATGGGAAAAAGGAGGAAAAGGAGCATTGGATTTAGCGCAACACGTTATTGATATAGTTGAAGAAGAATCGTCAAATTTCAAACCGCTTTATGATTGGAATATGGATGTAAAGTCAAAAATTGAAATAATTGCTAGAAAAATTTATGGAGCAGATGGTGTTGAGTATTCTAATTTGGCAGAAAAAAATCTAAAGACCATTTCCAATTTAGATCTAGACCATTTACCTGTTTGTATTGCAAAGACTCAAAAATCATTATCGGATGATCCTAAATTAATTGGACGCCCAGAAGGGTTTATTATTCATATCAGAGAAATTGAAATTGCTTCTGGTGCTGGGTTTTTAATTCCGATATCTGGTGATATGATGCGTATGCCAGGGCTTCCAGCGCATCCTGCATCTGAAAATATTAATATTGATAATGATGGAAACATCACAGGGTTATTTTAACATGTAATAATTTGCTAAAAGTAATGGCGACAAGACACTACGAAGGAAAAAAATTTAATATTGAATCGAGTCAAAATATAATTGATGCATTAACTATTGAAGAGGCTTTGCAAATCAATATAAATAACAAACCCTTTACTGTAACCATGCGTACTCCAGGAGATGATATTAGTTTGGTTCGTGGTTTATTACATTCTGAAGGAATAATAAATGATGTTGATTTTTTACCAGATATAGTACTTAAAAAGGAAAATAAAAAGGGAATAGTTACCATAGTAGATGTAAATATTCCAGAGAAAAAATTGGGTAGTGGTTATTCAAATAGTAGAAGTTTGTTATCTATTTCTTCCTGTGGAATTTGTGGAAAAACAGAATTGGGAGACCTTGCTTTTATTGGAAAAACCATTCATGAAGAAAGGAAAGTTGAAATTGGAATTATTGATGAACTTTTCCAGATAATGAATACCTTTCAATACGATTTTAAACAATCTGGAGGTACACATGCAGCTGCAGGCTTTTCATTAGAAGGTGAATTTTTATGTTCAATGGAAGATATTGGTCGTCATAATGCTGTTGATAAAGTAGTAGGCCACTTAATAACAGAAAGAAAACTACATCAAGCTAAAATTATAACCGTAAGCGGAAGAGTGTCTTACGAAATAGTCGTTAAGTGTTTTAAAGCTGGTATACCATTTTTAGCAGCTGTTTCTGCACCATCATCACTTGCTGTTGATTATGCTAAAGAACTTGGAATTACACTTTTTGCCTTTTGTAGAGATGGCAGATCAACCTGTTACTCCAATCCTCATAGGATAAAAAAAAGTAATTCTAACAAAAAAGTAAGTTAAATCAAATGTCAGATAATTTAAGTGAACTTTTAGGAAGAAAAGGAATTAATGATAATTTCTTTGATAAGTTGGGAAAGCTTAGTAAACAAAATGGTTCCCCTTCCCCTGAAGCTATGAAAAAATTAGCTGAAGAATTTTTGATAGGTAAAGCAAATGCTTATGGTACAGCAAGTTTTTATGATTTTTTAAAACCTGAAAATAAAGGTAAAAAAGTATATGTGTGTAATGGAACCGCTTGTGTCTGTGCTGGAACTCAAGATAAAGTAATAGAATCGCTTAATAATCATTTTAATTCTGATGAAATTGGACATATGACCTGCTTAGGAAGATGTCATGAAAACTCTGCATTCCATTTCAACAAAAAGAATTATTCAGGTAAAGCTTTAGAACGTTTAAATGAAATAATAAAATCTGATAGTGATTTAAATAAAGATAAATACAAAGTTGAAGCTGTAGGAAATAAAATTTTAACAAAAGAGTTCACAACTATTTCTCAATACTATAAACCGTTTATTGATGCGCTCAAAAAAGATTCAATAGATATTTTAGAAACGATAAAAACCTCAAATTTAAGAGGTCGTGGAGGTGCAGGATTTCCTATGGGACTTAAGTTAGAGTTTTGCAGAAAGGAAGACAATAAAACTAAATTCATTATATGCAATGCAGATGAAGGTGATCCAGGAGCCTATTCAGATAGATACTTACTGGAAGAACAACCACATTCTGTTTTATTTGGGATGTTAATTTCTGGATATGTAACGCATTCTAGCTATGGAATTCTTTATATAAGAGCAGAATATCCAGAAGCCGCTCGAATTATTCAAGAAGCAATAGATGAGCTTCGTGAAGAAGGATTATTAGGAAAAAACATAGCAGGAAGTGTTTTCAGTTTTGATATAAAAATTATCCAAGCACAAGGATCTTATATTTGTGGAGAAGAAACAGCTTTGATTAATTCCATTGAAGGTCAACGTCCAGAAGTTCGAATTCGTCCGCCTTATCCAGCTCAAAAAGGATTATTCAATAAGCCTACTGTGGTTAACAATGTAGAGACTTTAGCGGCATTACACTTTATTATTTCAAATGGTAGTGAAGCATGGAAAAAAATTGGAACAGAACGTTCGTCAGGAACTAAGTTAGTTTGTTTGGACAGTCTATTTATCAATCCAGGCTTATATGAAGTTGAAATGGGAACACCTTTATCAAAAGTTGTTTATGATTTTGGAGGAGGTTTTAAAAAAGAGGTTAAAGCCATTCAAATTGGTGGACCTTTAGGAGGATTAGTTCCTATTGAGAAAATTAAAGATTTGACTATTGATTTTGAATCCTTTTCACAAGAAGGGTTTTTACTCGGACATGCTTCCTTTGTTTGTATTCCTAAAGATTTTCCAATCATCAAGTTTATTGAGCATCTTTTTGATTTTGCGTCATATGAGAGTTGTGGAAAGTGTTTCCCTTGTAGATTAGGAACCAAAAGAGGTCAGGAATTATCTAAAAAGGCAATGACTTCAGATTATAAAATTGACAGAAAATTATTTAATGACCTTTTAACTACTTTAGAGCAAGGATCATTATGTGCACATGGAGGTGGAATTCCATTACCTATAAGAAATGCTATGCAATATTTTAATGATGAATTAAATGCATACTTCAATTAAGATAGAATGAAAACAGCATATATAGACAATCAGGCTTTTAATATTCATGAAGGAGAAACTATCCTCTCTTTTATTAGACGTTATAAAGAAGCATCATTGGTTCCAACTTTGTGTGATGCTCCTAATTTGGATCCTTTCGGTTCTTGTAGAGTCTGTAGTGTTGAAGTTGCAAATTATGAAAATGGACCTTTAAAAACCATGGCATCTTGCCATACTCCAGTAGCAGAAGGACAGTATATATTTACAAGTAGTCAAGCAATAATAGAGTTAAGAAAAAATATTATAGAATTGGTATTAACCGATCATCCATTGGACTGTTTGACCTGCGAAGTGAATGGAAACTGTGAATTGCAAACCGTAGCTGCTCAAGTAGGAATAAGAGAAGTGAGATATCCAGAAGGTGACAACCATTTATTCAGAAAAAAGGATTTGAGTCATCCTTATATGACATCAGACCTGTCAAAATGCATCAACTGTTATAGATGTGTACGAGCCTGTGATGAAGTTCAGGGTGAGTTTGTATTGAGTATGGCAGGAAGAGGTTTCGATTCTCGTATTATTAAAAGTATGGATCAAAACTTTGCTGAATCTGATTGTGTAAGTTGTGGAGCTTGCTCTCAAGCGTGTCCAACATCAGCCATTTCCGATGTATATCAATCAAAAGCAATTCAGGCAACAGATACTACAAGAACTATATGTACTTATTGTGGAGTAGGTTGTAATTTAGAAGTTTCAACCAGCAATGGTGAAATATTGAGTATTCGTGCACCTTATGATGCTGAAGTTAATCAAGGCCATACATGCCTTAAAGGACGTTACGCATTTAAATTCTATAACCATCCAGATCGTTTGAATTCTCCAATGATAAAAAGAAATGGTGAATTTGAAAAGGTTAGTTGGGATGAAGTTTACGAATACATTGCAGAAAAATTTAAAGGGTATAAAGAAGAATTCGGACCAGACACTTTAGCTGGGATTTCATCTTCGCGTTGTACAAATGAAGAGAATTATTTAATGCAAAAGTTCTTCAGAGCAGTAATCAATACCAATAATATAGATGGTTGCGCTCGAGTTTGTCATTCACCAACAGCTTTAGGTATGCAACGTACTTATGGTACAGGAGCTGCAACCAATTCTATTGACGATTTAATAGATACTAATTGCATAATGGTTATTGGAGCTAATCCAACTGATGCACATCCAGTCACTGGAGCAAAGTTGAAGCAGTTTACTATGAAATCTGATAACATCTCAATTGTTATTGACCCGAGAAAAACAGAATTAGCTAAATACGCCACTCATCATTTGGCATTAAGACCAGGAACCAATGTTGCTGTACTAAACATGATGATGTACTATATTGTTAAAGAAGGTTTAGTTGATAAAGATTTTATTGAAAATAGAACGGAAGGATATGAAGACTTTAAAAAGGAATTGCTATCCATAGATTTAGATCATTTAGAAAAAGTTTCAGGTGTAGATAGAAAAGAAGTTCGTGAAGCAGCTATTGCTTATGCTACTGCTCCTAATGCCATGTCATTTCATGGTTTGGGCGTTACAGAACATTCCCAAGGAACGTTTACAGTAATACAAATAGCAGATTTGGCAATGATGACTGGTAATATTGGAAGACGAGGTGTTGGTGTCAATCCATTAAGAGGACAAAATAATGTTCAGGGAGCTGCAGATATGGGAGTGCAACCACATCAAGGTGCAGGATATTTAGATGTTACTAATGACGAAGTCAATAAAAGGTATAATGAATTTTATGGAGCAGATGTCCCAAAACATATTGGATATAAGATTCCTGAAATGTTTGATGCAGCGTTAAATGGAAAATTAAAAGCTATATGGATAATAGGTGAGGATGTTGTTCAAACAGATCCTAATACACAAAAAGTCATCAAGGCTCTCGAAGCTATCGATTTGGTTATAGTTCAAGAGTTGTTTATGACCGAAACTGCAAAATTTGCTGATGTTATTCTTCCAGGAGCTTCGTTTTTAGAGAAAAGTGGAACGTTTACAAATGGTGAAAGAAGAGTTCAAGCCGTTCGTGAAGTCGTTAATCCAATTGAAGGTTCAAAACCAGATGGACAGATTATTGTTGAAATGATGAACAAAATGGGCTATAAACAACCTGATTATACACCAGATGGCATGTTAGAAGAAATTTCTCAAATTGTTCCGTTTTTCTCAGGAATAAGATGGGATAGATTAGGAAAAAACGGACTACAGTGGCCAGTTTCACCTGATGGGACAGACACTCAGATTTTACATTTAACAGAATTCAAACGTGGTAAAGGGAAATTTGAATTCAACGCTTGGGAAGAAACTAAAGAATTGCAAGAACATGCAAAAGATTATCCATTAATACTAACCACCAATAGGGAATTAGAGCATTATAACTGTGGAGCCATGACCAGACGAACAGCTAACGAAGAAATTTTGAGTGATGATTATTTGATGATAAATCCTAAAGACGCCAAAACGTATTTAATAAATGAAAGTGATTATGTTTGCATTGAATCGCCTCGAGGTAAGGTGGATGTTAAAGCAAGAATTACAGACGATGTAAAAGAAGGTATCTTAAGTACAACATTCCATTTTCCAGATATTATGATTAATAATTTAACTGGCGATGTACATGATTCTGAAGCCATGTGTCCAGAATATAAAGTTGTAGCCGTTAGAATTAGAAAAAGTAAAGGGAAACTTAGATAATTATTAAGCTGAAATTTAGTCTTTTAAGAATCTCCCGTCTTTAAATCTAATCCTCTTGTCTGAGTCATTTTTTAGTATACGATTTAATACCAGAGCCGATAATAAACCATAAAATAAGCCTCCAAAAATTGCCATAAATCCTCCTCCGCTAGGCACAAATCTTATTAGTGCAGTCCATAGCAGTGTGCTAATTCCCCAAATAAGTGAATTAGCTAATATCCAAAATCGAAAATAAGTAATGTGTTTTTTAAGATAGTGAGATTGTAAATAACCAGAGATCGCTCCTCCAACAAAATAAATTAATGTCCAAACTTCCATACCATAGGAATCTACTAAATCAATATTCCTATCAACATCCATCATCAATAGAACAAAAACACCAATAGTTTCGGCAATTGCAAAACCAATAACATTTCGCCATATCCATCCCGAAGGAATATTAATTTTCTTCAAGAAATACCATTGCGTATACCCTATTGCACAACCGATTATTCCTCCCCAAAGTATATAACCTAATCCAGACGCAATAATTTCAGGAAGCAGATTGCCAATAAAAGAAAATAAATGGATAGCGATAAAGCCTACTAAAAGAGCCAAAGGGAAAGCAAATACATGTGCTATAATCCAATTATTCCAAGTCTTTCGTTTCATTATAGTTTGAATTGAATATAGTATTTCAATCTATATAGTCAATAATATTAAATAAAACGATACGGACTAACAATGATAAATATCATACTTAAGCTAAAGTTTATGCTAGAATTATTTAAAATTCAACAATTTCCAAAAAACCTCTCACAAACTCATTTAGGTTCGACATTTTTTTAGTAGGCTCTATAAAGTTAAATATTTATACATTTGTAAAAACACTATTAAAAACAGTCTATCTATAAATGGAATCATTATCATTAGAGAATTTTATTAGTTTAATTATTGTATTTGTTTCTTGGCTGTTAATCGCATTTCTTTTAACCGCGAAATCAAAAAATAAAACTAGTAATGCTATTTTAATATTATTTTTATTGGTAAACGCGCAAGACTCAAGTGGTATGTTTGCAAGTTACTTTATTTACCCAAAATTTCCTGGCATGGGTATGATAATAAATTCCACTGTTTTTTTTAAAATGCCTCTTCTTTTCTTATATATTCAATCTGTAGTATATTCTGATTTTAAGTTCAAAAAGATTCACTTATTACATCTTATTCCATGGATTCTTAATCTAATAGTATTAACTCCTCGATATTTTGTGGTTGATTTTGATGCAAAATGGGCCTTTTTAAATAGTACAAATTATCGGGAATTAACTGAAATCAGAATTTCTTACATACTGGTACATGTCCAAGTTATGGTTTACTTTATAATGAGTTTTATACTAATTAAAAAATATAAAATACTTTTACTTGAAAACTACTCCAACGCTAATTTATTTAATCATAAATGGCTATTTCAGTTAGTTGTTCTTTTAGCAATTGAAGCTTTCATTGCTACATTTAAAAACATATTTTTATTTCTACAGCTGGAAACTATTTACTTTTATACTCAATTAACAACTTCCTTAAGTGCACTAGTCTTTATGTGCTGGATTGTGTTAAGGGCAATGCATTCACCAGAGATATTTAGAGGTATCAATTCAAATTTACAATTGGTAAAAAGTATTGTTCAAGAAAAGCAACGCATGAGAGAACAAGACAGTATTGAGTCTCAAGAAATAGTTGCTCTTAAAAAGTATATGCTAGAGGAGAAACCTTATTTAAATGACTCCTTAACTATACACGATTTATCAAAAGAAATAGACTTGAATGTACGTGAATTATCACTACTAATCAATCATGATTTAAACCAGCATTTTTTCGATTTTATTAATGGCTATCGTATTAGAAAAGCTATGGAGATTTTAAAAGACCCAGAGAAAAAAGAGTTAACAGTTCTTGAAATTTTATATGAAGTTGGGTTTAATTCTAAATCATCTTTTAATACGGCTTTTAAGAAACACGCTAATCAAACTCCTACTGAATTTCGCCAGAAGGCTTTAAAATCAGTGGCTTAACAAAAAGTCGAACACCTTGGCTGAAAAAGTCGAACCCTTTATTTAAAATAAATTGGTTCGACTTTTTTTAGTCGGTCGATTCTCAATGATTTCTATCACATCTTTGTCTCATCAAACCATAGAAATTATGCAACAAATAAAATTCAAACAATTAATTATAGGAATATTTTTAATGTCAAATATGCTATCTGCAACGGACGTTAAATGGAAAATTACAGGTAAAATTATTGAAGACAAAACAGAAGCAGCCATTCCATATGCTACTGTTGCCATTTATAATAAAATAGATTCTAGTGTTGTTACCGGAACTATTAGTGATGACAATGGTCAATTTACTCTTGAAAGAATACCCCTTGGTGATTATTTTTTTAAAATTAGTTTTATGGGTTATAAAGACTACATCCTAAATAATTTAGAATTTACAGAAAACAGCAAAGTCCTAGACTTGGGTACTATTATTTTAATACCTAGTCTTGAAGAACTTGATGTTGTTCAGGTAAAAGCAAAAGTAGCCTCTATAAGAAATACCGTTGATAAGCAAATACTTAATGTTGCCTCGAACCTATCTGCAATTGGTGGCACAGCAGTAGATGCTTTAAAACTCTCTCCATCAATACAAACCGATTCCGATGGTAATGTAAAACTTCGCGGAAGTGCTAACTTTATTGTATTAATAAACGGAAAACCAACCACTTTAACTCCTAACGAGGTACTAAAGCAAACACCAGCTAATTCAATAAGCAAGATAGAAGTTATTACAAACCCATCGGTTAAGTATAGCGCTGAGGGTGGTGCTGGAATTATCAATATAATTTTGAAAAAAGGCATTGAGAGTGGATTAAATGGGATGGTGAATGCATCTATTGGATCAAGAAGTAAATATTCTAGTGATGCGAACTTTAACTTAAATAAAAAGAAGATTAGTTATTCTCTTGGCTTCGATTGGAGAGACTTTACAAGAGTAGCCTACAATAATTATTATAGAACACTCTATAATGACAATAACACACATTATGCTCAGATGCTTCAAGATAGAAGGTTTACCGAATCAAATTTAGGTTTTAGATTTGG
>UPTN01001178.1_pt1 | contig 11862 bp, 14 predicted proteins | sample 2160111 | NCBI WGS metagenome assembly UPTN01 (sample SAMN06265058, study PRJEB28932) | marine metagenome | isolation source: Columbia River Estuary | place: USA:Columbia River Estuary, USA | collected 2014-05-05 | reverse complement strand
GTCTGGGTGTTCATGCCTTTCAACACGTCGAGGAGCAAGCCCATCGCCATGTCATCGTTGGTCGCCATGAGATTGACAGCGCAGGCTCTGCGAGTGTCCCTGACGCAGGTAGAAGCGAGTGCCTCGCCTATCTTAGCTACTTCCATCTGCTTCTCAATGTCAATCGCCATCTCTGCTAATGTTCCTAAACTCATATCTTCTCACCGTGTCTCGAACATCCTGAATATCTGCTTGGTGGATGTCCGACCTTTCTTACTTGTTTTTGTATCCTTAAACAGTGTAGCAAGGAGGGGATGTCTTTGTCTACCCCCTGAGAGAGATTTCTTCGACTTTTCTTTAAAAACTTCGTTATTCTCATAGCCCTTGACGTTAATGACCCGTCCTTTCAACACCCTCAGTGCGTCCCTCTCAAGCTGTTTCAGCAACAGGGTCATGGCGAAGAGCCTAGCGGTGTCCTCCGATGACTGAACGTCCGTTAAGAGGGTGCTCTTGTTCTTGAATGTCTCCAGTCTCTCCGAGTGGGCACCCCTGAACTGGTCAAAGCCTCTCTTCTCTGTCAGGAACACCCTCGCCACAATCGCACACACGCTGTCCCTTCGGTAAAGGGGGCAGGTCGTTTGCCATCGGCACTTCTCGCACAGGGTGGAATCAAGGGTTGGGATGCGGATTAACAGGTCTTCCACAGAGCTTGCGTTCCGTAGGTTTGCCTGCCTTGTCTCTCCCTCCAGAAGCTTGTCCAGAAGGAGGTCTAGGTCTAGGTAAAGGGGGTCATCAATCGTCGTCTTCCGCCTCAGTTGCCTCAGTGATGATTTGCTCAAGGTGCTCTGTATAGGTTGGTTCTTGAAAAGGCTCTGTCTGTATGATGGTTGGCCTTGGTTCTTGTTGTACAATGCCTCTGTCCCCCTCTATGAATGCTTTGAAACCGTCCTGTGTTGTCTCCACCCCAATCCTCATCGAGCCTCCCACGTCAGGTGCTGGCTTGGCCTTGGTGATCTCGTTGTAAATCTTGGCGTTCTTGAACATGCGGTCGATCTCCTTCGATACCTCCTGCGTTGGTTTGTTGCCCCTGAGACGCTCGGACATGACCATCTGCTGGACTCTGCTGTTCTGGACACCCAGTGCCATTCCCAGAAGGTTCTCTAGGTCTTCCTTGCCTTTTACGGGGGCGAAGGACTTGTAGGCACAGGTCGCATCAATCAGGAACTTCGGGCAAACATCGGCAAGGTGGCAGTCGTTACAGTTCGCAGAGACAATCAGCCTTGGATCAATGAAGCTCACCGAACCCTCACGCCTGTCCTCTATGAAGCCCGTGATTTCTCGGTTTGCGTCCACGGTTCGTAAAGCCCTCTCGGTTGCGTCCTGATTGGTGGTGACAAGGGCTTGGGTCTCGTTCGATAGCACCATGTCTTGGGCCTGAGCAATCTCGATGTCCGTGAGCCAGTAAACACCGTTCAGCTTTTTAGCCAGAGTCTGTCCGTACAGGAGCCACTCGGTTGCGTTCATCGAATCGACTGCGTAGTGGACATTGTTCAAGACCGCATGGATGTCGGCACCGTGGCCCTGAAGGACTTTCGCCTTGGTCTTACGGATGTCCTTGTCCTTGTTGGAGTAGTGGGTCAGCTTGCCGTTCTCGAAGAGGTAGGTGGCCCCGTTCTTAGAGCCGTTCTTCCATGCTGAGGTCATGACTGCGTAGAAGGGGAATTTCTCGATCTGGTAGAGCTGGTCTAGTCCGTATGAGATCAGGGCGCACCGTCTGGTCTTTGCCAATTTGAAGAGCGCATTCAGGTCGGTGAAGTCAATGGCAATATCCCTGTCCACGATTGCGTATGGGAACTTATCTAAGATTGCCTTGGCGTGGGGGAGCAAATCCTTGTTTATCACGGGGAATATTGCGAGGTCTTTCTCGATAATGGCGTCCAGCAGGTCAAGGTAGTAGTCGACGCCAAGGGCTTTAATTGCATGTACGGGTGCCACACCGAAGGTTATCTTCTCCTTGAACAGCTCGAATATCTCAACGAAGTCCAAGACCTGATTGTTCAAGCCCTTGTCATCGGTGACGCTGGACAGCATGACGGAGGAGCAGGAATCCAAAACGACCACATCGGATTTGTAGACAAGGGAATCGAAGTCGAAGTCCTCCGTTGCGTTCATCTTACTTCTCATCATTTGGTACGGGATTGCGATTGAGTCTGCCCCAACACCGTTCAGCAAGGGGATTTCAGAGTAGTGGTCGACCCCCGTGAATATTAATCTGGTTCCGAAGGTCTCGTTCTGAATCAGTCTCGAACCCCCGTACTCTTCGTTCCATCTCTTGAGCATGTGTTTTCCTTCTCCACAGGGTTGAAATTCAGTGCCCGTGCGGTGTATAATAGAGTAGTGCGGCGAATGCCATGTACTAATTATACCAGAAAACATAGAGAAAAAGGAAGTGTGTATGGGAGCCGAATTTAAAACGATACTGACCAAGGAACAGCAGGTATTTGTGAACAAGGTAAAGATGGACGCCTCGGCCTCCGCCATTGCCAAGGCATTGAGGGTGGACAAGAAGGTTATCCGTTGCTACCTGTCGCATTTGAGAACCAAGGGCGAGTTCAGTAAAGGCAGGGGTGCGACGAACTGCTTGAACCTTCACAACCTTCGAGAGATGCTGAAGCATGGTGAGGAGGGCCGGATGCTCTCGAAATTCTTCGTCAATCGACACGGTATGCCTTGGTCGGATGTCGAGAAGGACTTCGTCGAGGATACCAATGGCGTGAAGGACAGGGCAGAGAAGGCTCAGTTGCTGGGACGAACAGAGATTGGTGTCCGACGAATCGAGTACGAGAGAGGCTTGGACTATGCCCTTGACTCTGGTTACTGGACTCTGAAGGACGTGGCTAGTCACTTGGGCTTCTCGGCTGGCCTCGGAGGGATGTTAAGACGGCACCTCAAGAATAAGAAGCTGATACCGCTGGATGGGACGGGCCACAGCAAGAAGCATCTGGACGTTCCTGCCAATAAGCTTCGCTACGTCGTTCGGGATACGGTAAAGGGTGGCAAGGACGTTCCAGCGAAGAGCATCCGCCAGTTCTTCAAGCTCACCAAGTTTAAGAAATTACTGTTCGAGGAGTCCGAGATAGAGAGATTCGTCAGGGATTTGTACCCGACCAGAGAGCTGGAGTGTATCCTGTGCTCATCTAAGTCGACGGGTTCCCTGTTCTGCTCTCGGTGCTCGAACTCCTCGCTGTTTCCGTACTCCGCTGAGGTGGTTGAGGTCACTTACTTTGAGGAACCCATTCCACCCTCTGGATGTTGTTTTGAATCTCAATAAGTTCTAAGGTGCTACGGAGGTCGTCCAGCAACAAGGCCTCGATCTCCCTCACCTTCTTAGACTGCGGAAGCCCTTCGTAATACTCCTCCCAATCCTCTTTAGCCAACCAATCCTCTGGAATGTCGATGTTTATTGTTACCCTTACCATGATGTTGTTTCTTCTTTCTTTGGTGCGCTGACTATCCCAAGACCTGCGTACAGGCTCCCGTTGGACAGTATGTGTCGTAAATCTATTTTCTGTCTCGCTGTCATCAATCGAACGCAGATGTCTAAGTCCTCCGTGACCACGAGAATCGTTGTGCCTGCCTCGGTCTGGTTCAGTGCCTTCTTGACAATCGAGGCGTCCAGCAGTGACAGTTTCCTGTAGTTGATGATCAGGGACGATGGTGGCAAGGGGAAGGATATGGCCCTCATGAACCCCAAGGCCTTGAAGCGCATGTCACCCTTCGATGCCTCGTCTAAATCCGCCTGCTTGATGCCGTAGATGTAGACTCTCGATTGGTCTGCCTGCGGTCTGAGTGCCGTCTTCCTGACCATGTCCCACTCATACCCTATCATTAATGTCAAGGGGTCTGGGACTAGGGTCTGGGTCAGCGAGTTGAGGAAGTCCTCGTTGCTTAAATCGGAGTACATGACCCTGCCCTCCGACTCGAAATACTCTGTGCTCATTAAAACTCCTTATAAGCCTTTACTTTTGGTACTTTGATTGTGTCTTGGTGCTTGGCTAACAGGGCGAGATAGAACGCATCCACCTCGTCCGAACCGCCCAGCGAGTCCGTCACTTTCTTGTTGCAGGCCTGAATTGGGAAGTTCTCCCTGATCTCTTGGATACTGATGTTGTGATGCTCGGCACCCGATGCGACCATTTTCTCCTTGTTGGATGAGCCGTTACCAGTCGATGCCATTTTAAGGGTCGTGGGGGGCACCAGAAGCTTCTTCGTGTCCGTGAACTCGTTCAGCTCCTCACGCACCCTCCAGCCCAGATAGTTGATCCTGTCCATAGAGGGAGACCGACTGCCCATCGAGAATCCCTCCACGGCAATGACAATGCTCTCCGTGTGCCGTCTGACGAAGCTCATCAAGCTAGAGATGGTCATTGCTGTGTAGATAACCCTGTCGACGTCAGACTTTATGTAGGCCATTCTCTGTAGGGGCTTGCCCGATATTGGTGAGACCGCTCGCTCCCCTGCCACGATTCGGCCCGTGAAGACAAGGTCGCCAAACATGAGGCAGACGCCCGTGGCAGAGAGGGACAAGTCCAGACCCACGAAGACATCCCCGTTGGTATTCTCTGCAAGCCAGTCAGTCAGGGCGGTTGAGAGGCTGTCTGGGATCCCTCCCTCGAACTGGATCTCATCCGACATGAAGCTGGCCTCTCCGAACCGAAGCCCGTGGGTTTTCCTGAGCTTCAGTTGGGTGGTTCTGGGTAGCAAGGCGATGGACTCTGTCCGTTTCTTCGATGCCATGTTACTCTACGGGCTTTCCGGTCTCGAAGTTTTTACACCTGAGATAGTTGGCGCACTGCTTGTCGAGTCTGGTGGTGTCCTTACAGCTCAGGAACATGGTGGGGGTTGATTCGTTGGTCACGCACTCGGTTGTGTAATGGAGCTTTCGTAGCACCTTCTCGATGTATGGTTCGTCGTACTCGATGTCGTGCGTTGCCATCCGAGCGTTGTCCTTGTTGAAGTAGAGGATGATGCCCTTGTGGATGCCCGACATGTACATATAGGTCTGGAGTTGCATATAGTGCTCTGGCTTGGGTGCGTAGATGAATTTATCGTTGTACCAAGTGGAGTTCGTGCTCTTGATCTCGATGATTAATTTGTCACGCTCACCGTCATTATTGGTAAAGGTGACAACGCCATCGCAGGTTCCGGCCAGTAAGTCAGGCTTTGATACCAAGGGAATCTCGTCCTCGAACTCGATGTCCGTTGCTTGGTGCAGTGCCTCCTGAAGTAAGTCATGGATGGAGTGCCCCAAGTGCATTGCCATCTTAGCGGTGGGGGGAAATTTCGCCTTCTTGTTGTCTGGTTTCCCAAGCACCTTGTTGAAGTAGACGCTACGAGAGCACTTGTTGATGCTGGATGAGTGGAAGTACCCGTCATCCGGTCTACTGGTGTCTCGCTCGTCTATTACTTTCGTCACTATCATAGGAAGGTCAATGCCCCACTGCGATAATGTTTTGCTCGGTTTCTTCTCTCTTGCCATTTTAACTAGCCTCAAACTTTCTTTAGTTCAAGACTGGTGACACCTAACCCCCACCTCCAGATGGAATTTAGCTCTCTTCAGCGGATTCTCGCTCTCGCAGTGACTTACGTTGTGCTACTTCCTGCCGTCCCCGTAGGTTTATGACATGATCCTCGCTGTCCTCGTAAGCCCCGTCCTTTCCATTATATAACACCCCGTTCACTGCGTCAAGCAATATGTTAAGAACGAAGTAGAAAAGGTTCTCGTACTCGTCCATAACCACCAGCTTGAACACGTCCTCCTTAAGGGGTGGGTAGATCTGCTGGTAAGTAATCGTCGTGATGGTCTGCTCCAGCATGATGCCCTCTGGGATGTCCTCCATGTCCTCCATCACGTCCAGCCCCAGAATACCCTCCAGACTGTCCAGCGTCATCTCCTTCTCGATCCTGTCGATCAGGAGGCGGTACTCAAGCTCTGGAACGTCTGTCCCTGCTTTGTTCCTGACGAACTCGAAGGCGTGGCAGGTCTGGTAGTACACCGAGTCCACGTCATCCGCATCATTGACCGTCTCGTACTCCGTGAGGTCTGCGATCAGGTCGTAAATGTGCCTGCGGTACGATACGAGGTCGGTTATCGCCATCTTGAACGGCCTGCCGTCGTAGTGTTGCTGGAACAAGGCATTCAGGAACTTTATGTCGTTGTAGTAGGGCTTGGTTGGTTTAGTCATCGTTTTTGATCCGTCTTAACTTCCTTTGTGTCTTCGTCGTAGGTTCCCTCCGGTGTTCTAATCTCAATCGACTCGACATCGTTGATATAGAAGCGCATCGTCTCCCCTGCCTTGGTCGTTACGTCCATAAAGGCAGAGTTGGGAATCCAAGGGGCACAGGTGTTGGTTGCGACTCTTATAATTGCTGGGTGTCTCGCTTTCAACAGTCTGGCCCCCTTGACTCCCTTCACGACGTCTAGGCCCACAATAACTTCTGATTCTATCTCTTTGCTTGCCATTTAACGTCTCTCCGTTTTGTTTATTTAACAGCCTCCCAAGAGTTTCCTGCTTGGGGTTCTGCGGTCAGGGGTAAAGGCTCTCCGCCCACCTCGAACTGTAGAACCTTTGCCACATCCTCCATACAGCGTCCAACGACCTCCATCGCTTCCTCTACATAAGCATCCTCACACTCTAATAATACCTCATCATGTACCTGTGCCACAATATAGCAAGGGATATTTTTCTCTTTTAATTCCAAATTCATGTTGACCATTGCGATTTTCATAGCATCCGCAGCGGTTCCTTGGACGTGGGCAGAGAAGGCCTGTCTGAATGCAGAGCTTTGGGTTCCCTTCCACTTCGAGAACGCCTTCTGCTGGACACGTCGCCTACGGCCTAGAATCGTGCGTGTGTAGCCGTGGAGGTGTACGAACTCACGATGCTCCTCCATGTAGTCTCTGAGGCCACTGTACAGCTCCAGATACCTATCAATGTCGGCCTGTGTTATTCCCATGTCGGGCCTTGGCCCCATTCCGTACTGAATACCGAAACAAATGGCCTTGGCAATGTTGCGGAACTTCTTGGCAATGGCCTTGTCCAGCTCGTTGTCGGAGTCCTTCATCGCCATGAACATCTCGTCTGTCCAGCCATAGAATTTAAGGTCGCCATTGGTTCTCTTGGGCACAACGGTCTCGGCAATGTGGTTGTCCAGAGGGTCTGGTGACTTCGCCCACATGTCAATCTGGCTCTGGGCAAACTCGATAACAAAGGATGCGTTCTTGGAGTGCATGTCGGGGTGGTTCATGATGGAGTCATACATGCCCTTGTCCTCCGAGAAGTAACAGGCAATGCGAAGCTCCAGTTGGTCGTAATCACAGCCAATGAACTGGTGGCCCTCGGCTGGGATGTAGACGGTTCTGATGCCCTCACCCTTCGGCATGGACTGGAAGTTGGGGTTTGAGCAGGAGAATCTCCATGTCTTGGCCCCTGTCTGCTTGAAGTCGGGGTGGATGCGCTCGTTCTCGTCCATTTTCTCTACCAGACCAATTGTGTACGCCTGAAGAATCTTTGTGACCTGCGAATGACGCATCATTAAGGCACCCATCTTATAGCCTAACGCCTTGTACTTTGGCAGTGCCTTCTTGGAGTCAAAGCTGGGTGCGCCCGACTTCGTTGTGAAAACAATGGGCATTCCCAATCTCTCGATTAAGACTGCGTTCTTCTGCTTGGATGACTGGAGATTGAATACCAAGAGGTTCTGCCACACCCCGTCCTTGTCCTGATAGGCCTCGTACTCGCCCGTCTCTGGATTTAAACTGGCCTCGTAGTATATCTGGGTCTCCAAGTCCTGTTTCTCTGCCATGAGCCTGCTGTGAATCTCCATGACTTTGTCGGGGTCAATGCGGATGCCTCTGAGCTTCATGTCGCAGATAATTCTGGCAATGGGTAGCTCTAGGTTCTCATAGACGTGCTTGAACTCTTGGAACGCAGGCGCATCGTTGAAGTAGTGGTACATCATGATGGTCAGAATGGTATCCTGCACTGCGTACTTTCCGGCCAGATCAATGTCAACGTCCCCGATGTGAGTGCCCTTGGCAACAACGGAATCAAAGGTATTGACTGTGTCTGGGTCGAGGTTGAACTCCTGCATTGAGCGGTACTTCAGGGCTTTCGGTGAGTTCTCATCAACCAGAGCTGACATGAGCATAGCGTCTGAAAACTTCTCAACGAATGACCCCTTGCCATCCGAACCCTTTGCCTGACTGAATATCACGAAGTCGTAGACCACGTTCCAGAAGACCCAAAGGATGTCTGGACTCTCTAACAGGGGTCTGAACACATCCACGAAGTCCTTCTCGTCAATGTTGTTGTCGATGGTCGAGTGTCGGATTGGAATATACCACCCACGCTTCCCGTCCACCGAGAATGAAACGCCTGCCAGCTCTCCGTAAAGGCCGTTGGTCTCGGTATCAATGCCAATTGGCTCGTTGCAGTTCTTAAGGTAGGATGCCAGAAGCTCCATGTCCTTGATTGTTGTGATTAACTCCCACTGAAATACTAGCGGTGTGTAGTTCTCTGTCGTACATGCCGTCATAAATTCCCTCCCAGAAATTGTAAAAACTTAAAATTTAAAATAGAAAGAGGGGGCAGGTCTTGCCTAACCCCCTCTCAGCGTCACTTCTTCTCAAATGATGCTGGTTCTGTTATGCGCCCCACACCTTAGCAGCGGAGGTCTCGGTTGCCTTGCGACTGTCGATTGCCTTGGCGAAGTTCTTTGACTCCTTGGCGATGACAGAGTTGCGAAGCTCCTCGAATCCTTCAGGGAACAGCTCGGCCTCGATGTCGACAGCGTCGATCTGGGCCTGAAGTTCCTTGCGGTCTTTCTTGGGCATTTCGGACAAGGCTGTGATACCCTGCTTGGCGAGGACTTTGTCTGGAAGCAAGTTCAAGCCGTACTTCGTATCATCCTTGGTGGCACCCTCACGTCTCCAGATGAACACGTTGCCTTCGAGACCGTCGTATGTGTCCCGTGCATTAGTAATCATGGTTCCGTTGAAAGCACCGGTCTTGAGGATGGCGAGCTGGCCCTGTTTGCTCTCGATGACTTCCTCGATGGTCTTGTAGGGGTTGCCCGACTTGTTCACCTTGCCAGCGATTGATGCTCTGAACTCACGCTCTTTAGGGCCGGGTTCAAACTTATGGACATAGACAAGGAATGCAACCTGAGACGAGGGCTTTGGACGTGAGAAGTCCTCTGCGTATTGTTCTGCCTCCTCAAGCGTTTTGAAGATCTGAGGCTGGAGGTAGCGGTTGTTCACCATTGGCATACCGAAGGTCGAGACCTCAAGGAAGCCGGTGTTGATGTTGGCGTCGACGAACTCAAAAGTGAACTTGTCTTGGTCTTGCATCTTGTGGTTGCCCCAGTCAGAGTTGTTCCCGATTACCATCAGGCTCTCTTTCTGGGCGTTGTTGACTGCGGTGCGGAGCTTCTTGACGTCGTCGTTTGCTTTTTTCTGCTCTTTAAAACTGTCGATCATTGCGAATGCGTTTGCCATAATATCTGTATCTCTTTTCTTATAATTAAAATTTAATATTGAGTGTTTCACCAGCCTCCGCTGTTTGCGCCTAACGGCACCGGAATCCTTAAGGCTCTGGCCCCTCGAATACCACGGAGGCTCCCCCGAATAAATCAGGGTCGATGCTGGGGCCGTTTTCGATAAGGTTCTTATCTACTCTGGCCTGCACCCTAGCCTCCAGCTTACTCTGCTCTTCGATAGGGTCATCCCCATCGGCTAACTCTACAGTCTCCGAGTGGTGCCAGCTTCCCTGTAAACGAGAGAAGTTGTTCGCCACCTTTGCTCCTGCGGAGAAAGTGATTGAAATCGTTTTAGCCATTTGTGTCTCCTTTCTTTCTGTATAAGTGCTCTCGGCTGTTCTTTCCAAACCGATACCTAAAGTGTAACAAATAATCCTTCGGTTGTCTATAGCTTCTCATAAAAAACTTTCGTAAACTGAGATTTTCTTTGTGGGCGTCCTCAATTGCATTGACAAAGCCCTCCTCTAAAAACACTATCGCATCCTTGATACCTGCCTTTCTAACGTGCTCTCTGACAGACGCCTCCACTCGGTAAGTCAGCTTCTCATCCTTCTGGATTTTCTTGCTGTTATACCCCATAGAACTTGCCGTCAGCCATGATTGAAACGGTCATCCCCTTCGACTTGTAGAACGCTATGCGAGACATGGCGGAGGATTCTAAGGGTGTCAAAGCACGTCCTCTACGTCCTGCCTGTCTCTTGGCTAGTTCCCTGTCGCTGAAGATGTCTGCATCCAAGTCCGTGTCCACGATGTCAAAGAATATTCCAGCGTTCCCGAATGGCCTTGTCAACCGTCCGTACATCTGCTCCAACACTCCCTTGCCTGAGAATGGACTCCCCATTATCATCGTGTCCAGATTCTTCTTATCCAAGCCCTGTGTTACCATGCTGGATATACCAACGATGTGATCCTTCGCCAGCTCCACATCGAACTTGGCCTTAGACCGCACAATTCCCGGCTTTAACGGTGCTATGCGCTCCGCTAGGTCAGTTATCGCCTTGGTTCTGTTAAAGAGTGTCAAGGAGATTCTGCCCTTTGAGGATGCCTTCCTGACAATCGAAGCGATGAACTCCTGCCTGTCAGTGTTTGTAGCCAGTGCGTTGTAGGTTCTTGCGGAGCTGTAGTATTGGACTAACTCCCCGTTGGCACCGTACTTCATGGCGTGTTTTATCGGGTCGTCATTCCTGAACAGGGCGAGGACTACCGAGGGTCTGTGCCAGAGTCCTGCGTCTTCAAGCTCCTGCTCCGATACGATGAATGTTCTCTGGCCGAAGATAGCGAACATTCTCTCGCAGGTTCCATCGGTTCTGAAGGGCGTGGCTGTCAGAGCAATTCTAAACTTCGAGCTGAACAACTGCACCGCCTCTCCCCACTGGTCTGCTGCGATTGTGTGGGCCTCATCCGCAACGACAACATCGAAATCGTCCCCCAGTTTGTGAGCGGAGTGAATCGTTGAAACAACGATGTGCTCGCCCAGTTCGCATGAGGGGTCAAGGAATGCCTCGATTGCCTCCTCCCACTGCTCGACTAACTGATTGGTCGGACAGAGGATGAGAGCCTTCAATCGGAGCTTCGCCAGAATCATGAGCAGTGAGACCGTCTTTCCACCCCCACACGGCATTCTGATGAAGAAGTCAGTCAAGTCCTGCGATGAGATTTCCTTGTTGACTTCGTTCAAAATTCGTGTCTGGTGGGCGTATGGCTTAAAGCCTGCCTTTAATTCAATGGGAGCCTCCGAGAAGATTAGCTTCGTCCCGTTCTCTACGAATAGATTGGGGTTGACCTTCGTGTTTCTCGGAACCTCGATGCGACCATCGTCTGTTTCGTTCCAGAGGTCTATTGTTTCGTCGGCCTCCATGTACCCTGTTTTCTTGACTGTTGGTAACACGCCCCCGTCGAAAGCAACGTAGCGCAAAGGCTCAGGAAAACTAAGCTTCGCCCCTCGGATTGCACAGTACGGCTTGGTCATTAAGTAGCTCCTTTAGATGTTCGTGTAAGTCATTGTAGCTCATCGCACACGGGTCTGTCAACTCTTTTCTTTGGTACTCAATCGTTGATGGGCGTCTACGGATTGCTATCAGGCGTTTCTGTAGGTTGGCCTCTGCGCTCCTTCCGCCCTTGTCATTATCCATGAAGAGGTGAACCCTGTCCTTGGAGATTGATTCTAGCTGGCGAAGCTTCTCACCGCTCAGGGACGTTGTCATGAGGGCGCAGACGTTCGGGTAGACTTGGTAGACCTTCAGGTAATCGAAGAAGCCCTCAACCACCACCAGATCGTCCACA
>UPTN01001177.1_pt1 | contig 11865 bp, 4 predicted proteins | sample 2160111 | NCBI WGS metagenome assembly UPTN01 (sample SAMN06265058, study PRJEB28932) | marine metagenome | isolation source: Columbia River Estuary | place: USA:Columbia River Estuary, USA | collected 2014-05-05 | reverse complement strand
ATTGACGCAGCTGCACCAATAACAATAAATACTATAAATAATAACTTATATGTAATATCTGCTATTTTACTTCTTCCAAATAAAAATTTCCAAGATTGCAAACCGTAATAAGACCAAGAAATCATAGTTGAAATTGCAAAAAGAACAACCGCCAATGTTAACACATATGGGAACCAAGGAATTACAGCTTCAAAAGCCATTGAAGTTAAATTAACGCCTCCAACTGCAACACCGTCAATTATAACCGATCCTGATCCATCCCCTCCATAAACAAACAAACCATCGCTATTATAAAAAATAATAACCAAGGCTGTCATAGTACATATTACCACCGTATCTATAAATGGTTCTAATAAAGAAACAATTCCTTCTGAAGCTGGGTATCGTGTTTTTACTGCCGAATGTGCAATAGCAGCTGATCCAGCACCTGCTTCATTTGAAAATACTGCACGTCTAAATCCTGTAATTAATACACCAAAGAAACCACCTAAACCTGCACTCGGACTAAATGCTTCTCTAAAAATTAATGCGATTGCATCATCTATATAGCTAGCATGTGCGAACATTACAATTAAACAAGCAATGATATAAATCACAGCCATAAACGGTACAACTTTTTCTGTTACAGATGCAATTCTTTTGATACCTCCAATAATTACAAATCCTACGATTATAGCAATACCCACACCAATTAAAGTTCCTGTGTAACCTCCCTGCATCCCTAACATTCCTGCTAACTGTTCAGCGGCCTGATTAGACTGTACTGCGTTTCCTCCACCAAATGAAGCTCCAACACATAAAATAGCAAAAAGAACTGCCAATACTTTTCCGAATTTTTTGTATCCTCTTTCGGCCATACCTTTTGAAAGGTAATACATTGGCCCTCCGTAAACGGTTCCATCAGGTCCAACATCTCTATATTTAACACCTAAAGTACATTCTACAAATTTTGTTGACATGCTTAACAAACCTGCAACAACCATCCAAAATGTTGCACCAGGACCACCAATTGATATTGCCAAAGCTACCCCTGCAATATTTCCTAAACCAACGGTTCCAGAAACTGCTGTTGCCAATGCCTGAAAATGACTTACTTCACCTTCTTTGCTTTCGTCTCTTATCGTATCTACAATATCACCATCAACAATATTAAGTTCTGCCTTTTCTATACCATGTCCCTCAACTTCATCATATTTCCCTCTTACTACATTTATAGCAAGTGTGAATCTTCTAAGGTTTATAAATTTAAAATAGATTGTAAAAAATACAGCACCAATTACCAATAAAAAAACAACTAAAGGAACACCAGTTCCTGGAACAAGCCAAAACACAATTCCTTCCCATTTAGCTGTAATTGGCTCAAACCAATCGTTAATTCTTTCGTCTAATCCTTTTTCTTGTGCAATTGAAAATAATGGTACTGCAAACAGCAGAAGGGTAAGAAGTTTTTTAGTCATAATTTCTGGTTAATTTTTTAAAAGTGGCTGCAATATGGCAAAAAAATGAATTTATAACAAGTTTTTATCTACATATAAAAAATAATATGTAGAATTGGGTTTTTTAAAAAATTTCTCGAAGTCTATTTATTTGTTCTTTATTACCTAACACAATTAAATAAGTGTCTTTTTCCAATTTTATATTTGCATCAGGGTTTATTAAATATTCACCCAAAGAAGTTTTAAATCCAATTACAGAGCAACCTGTTTTTTTTCGCAGGTCTAAATCTAAAATCGTTTTTGAAAAATACTCTTTAGGTAAACTATTTACTGAAATCTCTTCCAGGTTGGCATTCTTATTTCCTGCAATTGTAAGTCGATCAATAAATTCAATTAAATCAGGTGTTACAACCAACGAAGCCATATGAGCTCCCCCTAATTTATCGGGCATTATTACATTTGTAGCGCCAGCAATTTTTAATTTACCATATGATGACTCGTTTGATGCACGACTAATTATTGTAAAGTTTTTATTAAACTGACGCGCAGATAAAACCACAAATAAATTATCAGCATCAGAAGGTAAAGCTGTAATTAGACTTTTTGCTTTGTCCAATCTTAATTTTTTTAAATCATCATCATTGGTGGCATCCCCCTCTATATACAACACACCATCACGTTGTAAATCTGCAATTTCATTCATCCTCTTTTCAATAACAACACACGGTTCATTAAACTGTCTTAGTTTATTAACAGCTTGTTTTCCATTTCGTCCATATCCACATACAATCGTATGGTTTTCCATTTTACCAATTTCTTTTTCCACTTTTTTATATTTTTGAATTTGAAAAAAATTACTACTTGCCAAATATTCTGTAATCGCAGTAACTGAATACCCATAAACTACTATACTTATTAAAATTAAAAATATAGTGAAAAGTTTTGTTTCGGTAGAGAATTTATGAATCTCACCAAAACCAACAGTTGACATCGTAATAATTGTCATGTACAACGAATCCACAAAATTATCATCTGCAATTGTCATATAACCAACTACACCAATTGCAACAACTGTTAGTAGAAGAAAAGTTGCGATTTGTAATTTAGATTTGAATATCATATACAATTATAAGTCAAAAACTGAGCTTCTTTTGGTGTAAATTAAATCTTTAAGACGCAATAAAAATGCCAGTGTCAAATAAACTCCGAATGAAACTCCCAATGTTACAAACGACAAGTAAATAAAAAAAATTCGCACATTTGAAACACTCATACCCAATCTGTCGGCAAATCTAGAAGATACCGCAAAACCGTGTTTTTCAAAAAAATGCCGTAAGGAATTAATCCACTTCACAGGTGTAAAATTTTTACGCAATATACTAATTTTCAAAATAAGATAGCACTCAACATTCAAATTGTAGTTACATTTTTTTAACTTTGCAACTTTCCAAAAAACAGCATGGCAGAACACCAAGAATATATTGAAGTGCTTGGAGCACGGGTACACAATTTAAAAAATATTGATGTCCGCATTCCAAGAGAAAAACTAGTTGTGATTACTGGGTTAAGCGGTAGCGGCAAATCATCATTGGCATTTGACACTATTTATGCTGAAGGACAGCGTCGTTATATTGAAACTTTTTCAGCATATGCACGTCAGTTTTTAGGTGGATTAGAGCGACCTGATGTTGATAAAATTGACGGTCTTTCTCCTGTTATTGCCATTGAACAAAAAACGACCAGTAAAAGTCCTCGTTCAACAGTTGGAACTATTACTGAAATTTACGATTTTTTACGTTTACTTTTTGCTCGTGCTGCCGATGCTTATTCCTATAATACCAACAAAAAAATGGTTAGTTACAGCAATGAGCAAATAAGATCGTTGATTTTAAATGAGTTTGAGCATAAAAAAATTGTAATCCTCGCACCTATCGTTCGTTCAAGAAAAGGACATTATCGAGAGCTTTTTGAACAAATTTCTAAACAAGGTTTTCTGAGAGTTCGTGTTGATGGCGAAATTTTAGAAATTGAAAAAGGAATGCGACTGGATCGCTACAAAACCCATGATATTGAAATTGTAATAGATCGTTTGCTGGTTAATAAAGCTTCAGGAAAAAGATTGGAAGAAACCATCACAACAGCCTTGTATTCAGGCGAAAATGTGATGATGGTTTTGGAACACAACCAAAACATACCACGTTATTTTAGTCGAGCATTAATGTGTCCTGAAACAGGTATTTCTTATCCAAATCCAGAACCAAATACTTTTTCTTTTAATTCACCAAAAGGCGCTTGCGATACATGTAACGGATTAGGGACAATTAATCAAGTAAATATTGAAAAGATAATTCCCGACAATTCGGTTTCAATTAAAAATGGCGGAATTGCACCTATCGGTGAACAAAAATCAAGCTGGATATTTAAACAATTGCAATTAATTGCAGAACGTTACCACTTTCAATTGAGCGATCCTATTTCAAAAATTCCAAAAGAAGCCTTAGAAGTTATTTTAAATGGCGGAAATGAAAAATTTGAAATTGCATCAAAAACAATGGGAATAACCCGTAATTATGAAATTGATTTTGAAGGCATTATAAAATTTATTGAAAGTCAATACCATTCAAGTGATTCAACTTCAATAAAACGCTGGGCAAATGATTTTATGGACGAAGTTCAATGCGAAACCTGTGAAGGGAAACGCTTACGAAAAGAAGCCTTATATTTTAAAATTAACGAAAAAAACATTGCAGATTTAGCAAATTTAGATATTTCTGATTTGGCAAAATGGTTTTCAACTATTGAAAATGAATTATCAGAAAAACAACTTAAAATAGCTTCAGAAATAATAAAAGAAATTAGAACTCGTATTCAGTTTTTATTAGATGTTGGATTGGATTATTTAGCACTTGACCGCAGTTCAAAATCACTTTCTGGTGGTGAAGCACAACGTATTCGATTGGCAACACAAATTGGTTCGCAATTGGTTGGGGTATTGTATATTTTAGATGAACCAAGTATTGGTTTGCACCAACGCGATAATGAAAAGTTAATAAAATCGCTACTAAACTTGCGTGACATGGGCAACTCGATACTTGTTGTTGAACATGACAAAGAAATGATTGAGCGGGCCGATTTTGTTTTAGACATTGGGCCAGGCGCAGGAATTCACGGTGGCGAAATTGTTAGCGAAGGTACTTTTCAAGAATTAAAACAACATAAAACCTTAACTGCCGATTATTTAAACGGAACTAGAAAAATTGAAGTCCCTTTAAAAAGAAGAAAAGGAAATGGACATAAAATAGTTATCACTGGAGCAACTGGAAATAACTTAAAAAACTTAACTATTGAATTTCCTTTAGGGCAATTAATTTGTGTTACTGGTGTTTCTGGAAGTGGAAAATCAACTTTAATAAACGAAACACTTTACCCTATTTTAAACCAGTACATTTATAGAGGCGTAAAAAAACCAATGCCTTATAAATCAATTAAAGGATTGGCGCATATTGATAAAGTAATTGCTATTGACCAATCTCCAATTGGCAGAACGCCACGTTCAAATCCAGCAACTTACACGGGTGTTTTTGGAGAAATCAGAAACTTATATGCCAAAACAAGCGAAGCTGCCATTAGAGGTTACAAACCTGGTAGATTTTCATTTAATGTTAAAGGCGGAAGATGCGAAACCTGTCAAGGTGGTGGTGTTAGAGTGATTGAAATGAACTTTTTACCAGATGTGCATGTTGAATGTGAAACCTGCCAAGGAAAACGCTTCAACCGAGAAACTTTAGAAATCAGATATAAAGGGAAGTCGATTTCTGATGTATTGAATATGACAATTGAAGAGGCTGTTGTTTTTTTTGAAAACATTCCTAAAATTCATAGAAAATTAAAAACAATTCACGACGTTGGTTTAGATTATCTTACTTTAGGCCAGCAATCAACCACACTTTCTGGTGGTGAAGCACAGCGCATAAAATTGGCATCGGAACTATCAAAAAGAGATACTGGAAATACCTTTTATATTTTAGATGAACCTACTACCGGTTTACATTTTGAAGATATTCGTGTTTTAATGGAAGTTTTGAATAAATTAACAAACAAAGGAAATACCATTCTTGTTATTGAACACAATATGGATGTTATAAAATTAGCTGATTATATTATTGATATTGGTATGGAAGGTGGTAAAAATGGCGGTCAGTTAATTTGCTGTGGTACTCCAGAGGAAGTAAGCAAAAATAAAAAAAGTCACACTGCCAAATTCTTAAAAAAAGAATTAAATTAGGCGAATAATTTATATCATATTTCAGTCAAACAACAACCTAAAAAAATAAAATGACTCCTAAAGAAGATAGCAAAATAAGAGAAAAATTCAAGCAAAAAACCTGGAATGAAATTAAAACGAACGATTCATGGGCAATTTTCAAAATCATGGCTGAATTTGTTGAAGGTTTTGAGCGTTTAGGAAAAATAGGTCCCTGTGTTAGTATTTTTGGTTCCGCACGAACAAAACCCGATCACGAACATTACATTTTAGCTGAAAGGATCGCCTTTGAGTTAACACAAAATGGTTATGGTGTTGTCACTGGCGGTGGCCCTGGAATTATGGAAGCTGGTAATAGAGGTGCTGCACGTGGAAAAGGAATTTCGGTTGGTTTAAATATTGATTTGCCTTTTGAACAACACGACAATCCTTATATAGATAAAGATAAAAGTTTGGATTTTGATTACTTTTTTGTTAGAAAAGTAATGTTTGTAAAATACTCACAAGGTTTTGTTGTTATGCCTGGTGGATTTGGAACTTTAGATGAACTTTTTGAAGCAATTACCTTAATTCAAACTAAAAAAATCGGAAAATTTCCAATCGTTTTGGTTGGAAGGAAATATTGGTCGGGGCTTTTTGAATGGATAAAAAACACTATAATGGAAGAAGGAAAAATAAGTCCGAAAGATTTAGATTTAATTTCTTTGGTTGATACAGAAAAAGAAGTTTTAGAAGTAATAGATACTTTCTATAAAAAATACAGTTTAAGTCCTAATTTTTAATACCTTATTTTTTTGAAAAAGTGTTTCCTTTTAACGGTCATATTCAGTGTTGTTTTTTTGAACCTAAGTTTTAGTCAAAATAACAATATCAAAATAAATGCTACCTTAAATCCAGAAACAAAAGAGTTGATTATTTATCAGGAAATTGATTTTTATAATAAATCTGATAGCCTATTAAACAACATTTACTTTCATAATTGGTCAAATGCCTACAGCGATAAAAAAACACCATTGGCTGAACGCTTTGTTGAAAAAAACTCCAAATCTTTTCATTTTACCAGTGAAAAAAACAGAGGAAATACTGATATAAACACTGTTCTTGTAAACTACAATATGGCTAGTTGGGAAATTACTAATGAAAATCCAGATATCTTAAATATCCAATTAAATGAGCCTTTAAAACCAAAAGATTCAATAAAAATTATTGCTACTTATACCGTAAAAGTTCCAAATTCAAAATTCACCAGATATGGGGCAAATGCAAACAACTATAATTTAAGATATTGGTATTTAATCCCAGCAGTTTTTGACACTAAATGGCAAACTTATAACAATTTAGATTTGGATGATTTGTACATGGATTACACCAACTACAATATTAGAGTTCATGTTCCAAAAGATTACATCTTAAACAGCCATTTAACATCTTCTAAAACAAATGGTGAATTTCAAAATAGCTATCAATTAATTGGTGAAAACCAGTTGGATGTTGAATTAAACATTACTCAGTTTGATGATTTCACTCAATACAATTCAAAACCAGTTTCAATCATTACAAATTTAAATTCCACAAATTTAAATTTCGTTATTAAAACTGATATTTTAAATCGAGAACTTGATTTTATAGAATCGTATTTAGGTGAATTCCATCACAATAAAATATTCATAAACAAAATAGATTACGACAAAGATCCCGTTTATGGATTTAACCAATTGCCTTCATTTTTAACACCTTTTAATGATAATTTTGAATGGGATATAAAAATGTTCAAGGTTTTAGTTCGCAAATATATCAATACAAAATTTTTATTCAATCAAAGAGAAGATGTTTGGCTTGCTGACGGTTTGCAAATTTATTTGATGATGAAATATGTTGAAAAATATTATCCCGAAATGAAAGCTATTGGTAATATTTCTAAAATTTGGGGTATAAAAAGTTTTAATTTGGCCAAAATTGATTTTAACGATAAATATTACTTCGTATATCAATTTGCCTCTCGAAAAAATTTAGATCAGTCATTGATAACACCTGCAGATTCTTTGTCTAATTTCAATCAAAAAATTGCAAATAAATACAAAGCTGGAATTGGTTTGAAATATTTGGAAAATTATTTAGGTGAAGCTCCTTTAGCAAATGCTATTCTTGATTTTTCAAAGAAAAACGGAAACTTAAAAACTACCAGTTCAGCCATTTTTAATACCGTTGAAACCACAAAAGATATTGATTGGTTTAAAAATGAATATGTTCAAACCAATAAAAAGCCAGATTATTCAATTAAGAAGGTTGTTAAAAAGAATGATTCACTTGAAATAAGTATAAAAAACAATCGAGATTTTACAGTTCCTATTGAGTTGTATGGGGTAAAAGATTCAGAAATTAAATTCCGAAAGTGGCTGCCTGGTATAGATACGATTTCAAAAATTAACATTCCTAAAAATGGATTCGACAAACTTTCTTTAAATTACCAATCACTATTACCTGAATACAACCTAAGAAACAACTGGAAAAATGTTGATAAAAAACTATTTACCAGACCATTACAATTGAAGTTTTTTAAAGATATTGAGAACCCCTATTACAATCAACTTTTTTATACACCTGTTTTTGGATACAATTATTATGATGGAATTATTTTAGGAATGGCATTTTCAAACCAAACATTTATAAATAAAAGTATTAATTTTAAAGTAACACCTTCTTACAGTACAAAAAGCAATTCATTCTCAGGGTCATACGCAATAAAGTATGAGCATTTACCTGAAAATAAAAATGTAAATAAATTAATATTTGGAATTGCTGGAAATCATTACGATTATGCCCCTGATCTGTCTTATAGCAAAATAGTTCCTTACGGACTTTTAGAATTCAAAAAGAAAAATTACAGAGATATTAGCAGCAATGCCATTTCTGCTGCTTATACCATTGTTGATAAAACCCCATCACCAACAGAAACTCAAAACCTTGAAACATTAAAATACAATGTTCTTAGTATTGGTTACGGATATGCGAAGCCAAATATTTTAGAAGATATTCGATTTTCAACGGGATTTCAGGTTTCTGATAAATTTAGTAAAGTTTCTGTTGATGCTCAATACAGATTATTAACCAATACAAATACACAGTTTGATTTCAGGTTTTTTGCTGGTGCATTTTTATCTAACAATACAAATACCGATTTTTTTAGTTTTGCGTTGGATAGACCTACCGATTATTTATTCCAATACGATTATTTGGGCCGTTCAGAAACTACCGGTTTTTTCAGCCAACAAATTATTATTAATGAAGGTGGATTTAAATCGAAACTACCTGTACCTTACGCAAATCAATGGTTAACCTCTGTTAATACAAGTATTGGGGTTTGGCGTTGGGTTGAGATTTACAACGATGTTGCGCTGGTTAAAAATAAAAATAAAAATGTTTATTTTGCTTATGAAAATGGTGTGCGCCTCAACTTTGTTCAGGATATTTTAGAAATATATTTTCCAGTATACTCTAATTTAGGTTGGGAAGTTACACAATCTGACTATGCATCAAGAATTAGATTTGTTTTGGTTTTAAAACCCAAAAGGATTGTCAATTTCTTAAGAAGAGGGTTCTATTAAATAATTAAACAACTAGCTTTATTTGTAAATGTAATTTAAGTATTCTTAGAAATACATACATTTTTATAAATTAAATTCATTCTTTTTCATTGTATTAAGTCCATTATTAATTATCATTTAAAATTGCTAACTTTGCAATACTAAAAAAATTAAAAATATGCAGGTAAAATCTTCATCTACTAACACAGAGCAACTTTCATTTAATCAGTTTAAAAAAGAGGTTCTTGACGACTACAAAATCGCTGTGATTAGCAGGGAATGCAGTCTGCTAGGTCGTAGAGAAGTTTTAACCGGTAAAGCTAAATTTGGGATTTTTGGAGATGGCAAGGAAGTGCCGCAATTGGCTATGGCTAAAGCATTTAAAAAAGGTGATTTTAGGTCAGGTTATTACCGAGATCAAACTTTTATGATGGCCATTGGCGAATTAACACCCCAGCAATTTTTTGCTGGTTTGTATGCACATCCCGATATTGTAGCCGAACCTATGTCTTCAGGCCGTCAGATGGGCGGTCATTTTATGACACATAGTTTAGATGAAAAAGGGGAGTTTAAAAACCTAACTGAACAATACAATTCAACTGGAGACATCTCTCCAACTGCTGGTCAAATGCCTAGAATGTTAGGTGTTGCTTATGCTTCAAAACTTTTTAGAGAAGTTTCAGAATTGCAAAATTCAAAATTTTCAAATAATGGAAATGAAATATCTTGGGGGACTATTGGTAACGCTAGTACTTCCGAAGGTATTTTTTTTGAAACTATTAATGCTGCTGGTGTTTTACAAGTACCAATGGTTATAAGTGTTTGGGATGATGATTATGGAATTTCTGTTCCTGCAAAATTTCAAACAACTAAAGAAAATATTTCAGAAATATTAAAAGGTTTCCAACGAGATGAAAAAGCTGTTGGCTATGAAATTTTTACAGTTCAAGGCTGGGATTACGCAAAATTAATGGATGTTTATGCCAAAGCTTCAAAAATAGCTCGTGAAGAACATGTTCCTGTTTTAATCCATGTCAAAGATTTAACACAACCTCAAGGGCATTCAACTTCTGGTTCACATGAACGTTACAAGTCCAAAGAACGTTTAATTTGGGAAAAGCAACATGATTGTATCGCTAAAATGCGTGATTGGATTATTGAGTTTGAATTGAAGGATCAAAAAGGAAATACTTTGAAATTTGTTGAACTTGAAGAAGAGCTCATAAAAATTGAAAAAGACGCTAAAAAACTAGTAGGTCAGGCAAGAAGAGACGCTTGGACTGATTATTTAACTCCTATAAAAAACCAAAAATCGACATTAATTGTACTGTTAGATAATTTAGCTTTAAAAAGTAATAGCAAAGCTTTTATCTTAAAATTAAAAAATGATTTAAATTCAATTGGAGAACCTTCAAGAAAAGATATACTTTCAACCGCACGAAAAGCAATTGTTTATGTTAGAGATGAAAGTTTTTTTGAAAAAACACAACTACAAAATTGGATTACAAGTTCTCTAAGTTCTGAACAATCAAAATTCAGCTCACATTTATACAGTCAATCTTCAAAAAGTGTAAATCATGTAAAAGAAGTTTTACCAACATACAATAATAATGCTGAACTTGTTGATGCAAGAATCATTATAAAAGATAATTTTGACACGCTATTTTCAAAATACAACGATGTGTTTATTTTTGGTGAAGACTCCGGAAATATTGGAGATGTAAATCAAGGTTTGGTTGGTCTTCAAGAAAAATATGGGCTTTTAAGAGTTTCCGATACAGGAATTCGAGAAGCTACCATTGTTGGTCAAGGTATTGGAATGGCGCTACGTGGTTTACGCCCTATTGCTGAAATTCAATATTTAGATTATCTTTTATACGCTTTACAAATATTAAGTGACGATTTGGCGACATTGCATTATCGTACAGCAGGTAAACAAAAAGCACCTCTAATTATTAGAACTCGAGGACATCGATTAGAAGGTATTTGGCATTCAGGGTCTCCAATGGGAGCAATTGTACATTTATTAAGAGGTATGCATGTTTTAGTTCCAAGAAATATGACAAAGGCAGCTGGGTTTTACAATACTTTATTGGAATGCGATGAACCAGCTTTAATTGTTGAAAATTTAAACGGCTATCGTCTAAAAGAAAAATTACCCAATAATTTTGGGGAATTTAAAACACCAATTGGCGTTGTTGAAACAATAAAAGAAGGTAAAGATATTACTGTAGTTTCTTATGGGGCTACCCTTAAAATTGTTGAAGAAGTTGTAAACGATTTGTTACAGGTTGACATTGATATTGAAATAATTGATGCTCAAAGTTTATTACCATTCGACAAAAATCAGGATGTTTTAAAAAGCATTCAAAAAACAAACAGACTGATTGTTATTGATGAAGATGTTCCTGGAGGTGCATCGGCTTATTTATTAAATGAAATTTTAGAGAAGCAAAATGCTTATGAATTTTTAGACAGTAAACCTATTTCACTTACTGCCAAAGAACATAGAGCGTCTTATGGAACTGATGGCGATTATTTTTCAAAACCCAATGCAGAAGATATTTTTGAGGCCATATAC
>UPTN01001176.1_pt1 | contig 11868 bp, 6 predicted proteins | sample 2160111 | NCBI WGS metagenome assembly UPTN01 (sample SAMN06265058, study PRJEB28932) | marine metagenome | isolation source: Columbia River Estuary | place: USA:Columbia River Estuary, USA | collected 2014-05-05 | reverse complement strand
GTTTGTTTTACTTGATTTTAACTTAGTAGCGGGAGCTGGATTAACTCGCACTGCTCGTTGGACCTTTTTAGGGTGCTTTACAAACAAAACACAATTGCTTCGCAATTTGTGGTTTTTGTGGCTCAAAAGTCTTAGTGCAGGCACTACACTTTTGCCCACAAAAAAACCAGTTTCTTTCGAAACTGGTTTTGCTAGTAGCGGGAGCTGGACTCGAACCAGCGACCTTCGGGTTATGAGCTCTTTGACTAGTGTTTTGTCAACCATTTTACTGGGCTCACAGCCTGTAATATTCTTAAAACGTATGCAAAATCGTATGCACTTTTTAGTTTTCTGATTATTAATAATTTCTAAACTACAATATACTAAAAAACCAGAAAAGGTATAGAAAAAATATTTTTAGTTTCTTATAATTTTTGTTGTAAAGGAGTATGTGTGGATCTGTCGCATCTGTAATATTTAGACCTGTTTTTAGGTGTTATTACGAAACTTAAAAATGTAATCATCTGAATATCATTCTAAAAAAAAATTCATGTCATGACTAATTTATTGTAAATTTTGACAGATACGACAGAACCGTTTATCTTTCATAAGTGATTACTTTATAAATTCCAGGTATTACTATTTTTTGTTTTGTTGCTGGAGAGTAAGCATCTGGTTCTCCTTCTTTTTTAGTTACCTTAACAATATCTTTGGTTGTTTCAAAAGTTCTTCCAAATACTCTTAATCTTGAATTATGGTATGTTTCATCACCATTCATCATGCGAGTAGTTACCCATTTTTTATTTTCATATCTTCCTTCAAATACCTGCCCTATATATCCAATGGTTTTTTTTAGTTCGGAAGAAAAATATATCGACATATTCATTCCAATTACAATAAATTCATCATTATCAGATTGAATAATAATACCAAATGATGGTTCATTAGGTTTTTCATACATCACTTTTATCTTGTAATTACCCAAATAAATATCTTTATATGTCTCGTTACCCTCTTTTAGAACGGCTCTCATTTTACCCGTACCTTGGTATTCCTTGATTAAATGCTCAACTTCATTTAAAACCTCATATGATTTAGTAAACACAAAATTATCGGCAGCATCCTCTATTCCAAAGGGAGAAAAACAAATAGCATCATGCTCTCCAAAAGCATAATATGCCCTTCCTACTTCCGCTTTTGATTCTGGAACTAACAAAGGATTATCTTCTCTGTGATACATAGCCACTATTTCTTTAAAATTAGGAAGATAAATATCTGGTGATAGTATATCAATATCTGGTGCAGCCGCTTTCCAAATATCCATGACCCTTGAAACTGGACCTCCGTTTGGATACACTCCAGGTAAATCTTCAGGTTTTTGAACAATCCAAGCATTCACCATCATCGGTAAATTATATTGTTCCCTTCCCATCTTCGCGACGTAATTTATATAAGTTGCATATTGCCAAGTTGTAAAAAACGCTTTTGATTCTGGTGTATCTCCAAATATTTCTTTCCAAGTTCCATTAGTTTTAAAATTCGATTTAGACCAAGCGTCCTTTAAATAAGGTTTTAAATGGCTTTTGTTTTTCTTTAAATAGGATGTTAATTGCTTTGGAACACTTTGTTTATACAAATTTAATGATACTTGATTGTAATCGATATCTTGAAACATACCTACTTCATTTTGAGGCTGCATCAATATTACTGTTTGTTCTTTATCGTATTCTTTTATATGTTCCATTAACTTGGCGAAAGCTCGGGCATCTGCCTTTTTAGTAGCCTCACAAAATGGAGATAATGTTTCTATCTCTTTACCATCTTTCGTCTTAACTCTTAGAAAACGATTCGTGTCTTTTTTAACCCAAAGTGGGGCGTAACTAGACTCTCCATTTTTCCAACTCGCAAACCATAGCAAACATACTTTTAAATTATTTTTTCTTGCATTATCTATTATAGCATCAACAAGTGTATAATCAAAAAAATCTTCCTTTGGCTCAAACTGTTCCCAAGCCAAGGTCACAAATACAGAGTTTAGATTCATTGCCTTTAATTTAGGAAACAATGGCTTCATATATTGTTCTGTAGAAGCTGATGAATTATGAACTTCTCCCGCAATCATTAAAAACGGTTCATTGTTAACCATTAGTTGAGTTGCAGTTCCGTTTATATTGAGATGAGGAATATTATTTTGAGCGTTTCCCTCTCCTAAGGAAACAATCAAAAAAAAGATTACTAAGATTAATGCTTTTTTCATTTGAATTATATTTATTAATAAGTTTATTTAATATTTAGTTTTTATCAATGTACTGTAGACCAGCCATATTGTATGATTCTTTATATTCTGGTGCTTTTTTTGCCATTTCCCACAACATACCAGAACGATAATTCTCAATTGATAAGACATTTATTGGTTGAAAAAAAGTGTCAGGTTTGGGTGCTACTTTTCGATTATTCGTGTTAACACTCATTACAAATCCTTTATCAGTATAAATCCCTTCGTTTTTGAATTCGTTATACAGGATTCTTAAACATTTTATTGATTCTTTCGGAGCAAAAGGAATTGCGCTAATAACAGCAGATATAGAAATTGTACCTTCATCTACGTCACCTTCGGCAGGTAATCCAGTTACCATCCATTTTTCTGAAACAGGGGAATAAGTGTCATAAAAGCCCCAAACATTACCATATAAAGGATTGTTTCCTGGATTTATTTGTGCGTATTTAATTTGAGCTTTAATAGCATTTTGTGTGCCTTCAAAATAGTCCATGTTATTAACATCGGATATAGAATCTCTGTAACCCTTTAGATCGAACCAAATGTGCGATTGAACCAAATAGCCTAATTTTGCTGTAGGATAATGTTTTAATTTTAATATATCTAGATTGTTTACCTCAATACCAGTGAATTGTTCTGATGTTTTATAATTATATTGTTTCGTTGAAAAATAACGAAAGCCATATTGTTCATCTACGAATATTTTTGAAACATAATTATTATATGCTTCCAATTTATAATCCCAGTTTTTAGAGCTTAGTACTAGTAATTGAAGAAAATATGTTTCATCCATTTCTCCAATTAACTCCTTTCCATCAAACAATTCTCCGTCTTCTCCATTCTTAAACCACGTAAAGCATTTATTGTCCTTCTTGTATGCGAAATTCCAATCAATACGATTACAAATACTTGTACATAGCTTTCTTATTTCGTTTTCAATTGGATTATTCTTATTAAAAAATTGTCTTACAATAAACTGTATGGACGTAGCGAAAAAAGCCGTTCCAACTACATCATAAGGCTGACCAAAATTACCATAGGTCTTTCCTTTAATTTTTTTACCAGAAGCTCTATCAAATGAGCGAGGAAAAATGCCATGTACTGTTTTAGCGTTTTGATATTCTTTAAGATATTGTAAAACAGCTTTAGCACCACTGTGTCTAGATAACCAGCCGTTTTTTATTGCTACACAATAAAGATTAATACGATAGCCATCATTTTCAACCACTGCCATTGAATCCTTTTTTAATAAGCAATTTTTGGCATAGTCATATTGAATACGTTCCAAAAATTGGTCATCTGTTAATTCACTTAATCGATTTATCTCTAAACTCAAATAGTCCTTTTCATTCAAAATTTGAGTATCAAATAAAAAGTCTGCTTCTTTTATATCCTTTCTCTTATCGCAACTAATATGAACTGATATTAGCACAGTTAATAAGAGAAAATATTTTTTATTCTCAGGCCACATAAAAGTTTTAAGTTTTAAAATTTGATTTGTAGATTTTGAAATATAAAGCCCGATATATGGTCGGGCTTTATTATAAATTCATTAATTAAATCAGTATAAAAAAATATTCTACCCAAAAACTGATACTAGTAAAACGCGATTTTTTGCGAACTAACACCGTTAACTGATTTAACTCTTAAAATATAAACGCCCTTTTGATTCAATACTTTCTCCCCTTTTTTACCATTTATTTTTTCCTCAAGAATTAAACGACCTGTTAAGTCATATATTGATAAAAAGGTGCCGTTTTGTTCTTTATAAAATTGAATATTACCTTCTTTTGAAATAAATACGCGGTTATTAATTTTTGCTACCGAATTTGTGCTTAACATAGAACTTGTGGAAATATAAATATTATCGAAATAAACAGATTTTGATTCACCAGCGGCTGGGAATATTTTAATTTGACTTATACTCTCTCCAACATAAGCAGAAAGATCTAATGAAGCTTCCTTCCAAGCTGTTGCTGCTCCTGCATCATGTGCTGGTTCGCCAATCCATGTATCTCCTGAAACACTAAGATCCATTCTTAATTGCCAAGCGGCCGCGTTATTTGGGTTATAGTAAGATATATAAATCTTATCGCCTGCTTGAACAGTATAAGATGAAGGGAATAATTGGGTGTCTTGCCAACCACCAGCACCCGTGTTTTGAATAACTGTACTACTAGAATTTACAGCATCAGATAGTGGGTTAGCAACTTCAGATGCAGCAGCATGCCATATAGTTCCATTTTGAACAGCATCTTCAAAGAAGTATGTTGTTGTTGCAGGAGCAACTAGTACTGAACTTGTATGAAAATAAACGTTGTCAACATAAGCGGAGTTTGCCTCACCACTTGCTAGATATAACCATATTTTATTTATTTCGTTACCCACATGATCAGTAAGATCAAGGCTATGTTCTACCCATCCAGAACTTGCACCAGCATCATATGTTACATTTCCTCCCCACACCTCAGTGCTACCAGATGTATAGTCGAATTTAATTTGAGCTGATGCAACATTATTAGGGTTATATATTGAAAAGTAAAGTTTATCTCCACTCACAGGAGTATAGGTAGGGAAAAATTCAATTTTCTGCCATCCAGTTCCAGATTGAGAACAAGTAGTACTAGAGTTTACTCCATCTGACACCGGATTTGCTACTTCCGAGCCACCATCAATAAAAATACCCGAAGCCGTAGTATCATTATATACATAGGTCTCCGATGGAGCAGATAAAACCGAACTTGTATGAAAATAAACGTTGTCAACATAAGCGGAGTTTGCCTCACCACTTGCTAGATATAACCATATTTTATTTATTTCGTTACCCACATGATCAGTAAGATCAAGGCTATGTTCTACCCATCCAGAACTTGCACCAGCATCATATGTTACATTTCCTCCCCACACCTCAGTGCTACCAGATGTATAGTCGAATTTAATTTGAGCTGATGCAACATTATTAGGGTTATATATTGAAAAGTAAAGTTTATCTCCACTCACAGGAGTATAGGTAGGGAAAAATTCAATTTTCTGCCATCCAGTTCCAGATTGAGAACAAGTAGTACTAGAGTTTACTCCATCTGACACCGGATTTGCTACTTCCGAGCCACCATCAATAAAAATACCCGAAGCCGTAGTATCATTATATACATAAGTTTGGGCTTTGGCAATATAACCAAACAGCAGTAATAAAGCCATTACTAAAGCTCTTGAAAAAAATTTAATTGTAATTTTTGTTTTCATAATTTTTGAAATTTAGATTAGTTGTTTGTTGAATTTTATAATTTCATTTTTACATTTTAGACAAAGCACATCTTTCTAAAAATAATATATATTGCTTATTTTCAGTTATTTATATGTTTTACCTATTAATTATTGGATCTCCTTAATTGATACCTCATCAATATAAATTATACCTATCCCCGGTTGAACAAACTTGAACTGAGTCCATGCATTATTGGCCCTTCCCTCCGAGTAAACTTGTGTAAGATCACCCGTCTGGAAAGTAACAGTTTTAAAAGACCATTCGTTTGTTACTTCTGGAATAGGACTATACCAAGCAAAGTTTTTCCAAGATTGCTCATCGCTTTCATTTGTAACCTCTGCAGCCGTTACCTGATTAAAGTTTTCACTTTTTATCCAAAAACTAAATTCGTAAGTTTTATTACTTTCCAAAACTGCATTTGGAAAACCTGTTTCGCCTTTTGTAAACAATTGCGATTCTACATTAGCTTGATTTATAACTATCTTTGCATACCCATCCGTTCCAAGAGCTCCACCACCTGCTGTATTTTCCACACTAAAAACCATAGCATCAGTGCCATTTGACACCCAAGACCCCCATATTTCAGAAGCTAAATCCATACTTTCAAAACCAAATACAGATCTTACATATTGCTCAGTGCCAACCTGTATATTTATTGTTTCAGAGTCAGTAATACCATTAAGAAAAGTCACTTCTAAATTACACACAACTGGCCCCTCTTGTGAAAAGGTAACGCTAACTTCGTCATCCGTTGATGTAGAAGGTGTGCCTCCGGAAAACGTCCAAATCCTTGATGCAACACTGTTTGAGTTGTCTTTAAAAATTATTGGCTCATTAGCATTTGTTTGATATGAACTTACATTGAAGTTAATAAGACCGCTGCCAACTTGCACATAAATATCTTTTGATTCTGTGATTCCATCTGAAAAAGTGTTTTCAATTGTGGAGGTTATTAAACCTACCTCTGAAAAACTCACATTAACTTGTTTTTCTGTGGAAGTAGATGGTGTGCCACTAGGGAAAGTCCACATCCTCGAAACTACTCCTGAAGAATAATCTGTAAAAACAACAGCTTCACCCAAATTAGTTTGTGTAGTATTTACATCTGGATCAAAAACAATCTCTTCCGGATACACATGCTCTTTTTCGCAGCCCAATAATGTTAACGCAAATGCAAGTGATATTGTTAAAATTTTAGTTTTCATTTTCTATTTTTTTTATTTTTAAAATGATTGTATTAAACTTGACAAACTCTGTGCAATAGCCGAATCAGTCAAATAAAAATTAGCTATAACACTTTGTTGGTATTGATCTATTGCCATTGCAATAGGGCCTATATTAATGTCATAAGAATTCCAGTTTGGCACCGGTACATCTAAATTTTGAGGTAAATCGTTTATTCTTATATTATCTGGTAAACCTAAAAGAGGATGATAATACCCTAAAGCAATGTAATATCTAAATGCTTGAATTGCTTGTAAAGGCGTAAAAGGTAATGATAGTGCTGCACCATAAGGGGCAGGAGAAAGTTGAATAACTTCATTAGAATTAGCTCCTGAAACTGAAGAACCTTGATTACCAATATACCTATTCCAACTAATAAACCCATTACTCTCTGTATTAGAAAGAGTTCCACAAGCTGTTAAACCTATTACAGGCATATTAAATTTTGATTGGGATGTAGCTGCATCTGCTGTAAAAGCAGCAACACTATTGGTTTTATAAGGATCTATTGCGCCTGTCCATAATTGAAGCCAATTATAAGTAAATCCAGAACCAAACCAACTTACATAATATCCGTTTTTTTGCTCTCTGTAAATTCTATCAAGGTCTAAATTATTAACTTTACCAGAGGCCAGAGCTTCCAAATATATAATCTCCGTTTCTTCTGAAAAAGCATCAGCCCATACTTGACCATTCTTAGCTCCGTTAGTGGCATTTAATCCTTTAGATATTCTTCCTAATCGGTAGGAATCATTGGTATTGGTATGAATACTTTCTTCCCACATAGGTCTATTTAACAATTCGTTACAGATGTCTACAATTTCGGCATCTGCTGAAAACTTTTGTTTTACCGTACGCAAACCTGCTGCACAAATTGCCCAATCTATGGTACTTACAGCTGCTGCATCACTTTGATATAGACCACTACCATCAACATTATAATAATGCAGTGGAAAACCATAAATACCTCCAGAACCATTAAACCAGTTTTGTGCTTGTTGCCATTTGAGCATAGATAGAACTCTTTCTCTTGCCAGCTGGGACGTAATCATATTTTCATTCTCAGCCAAAATATATACAGCATATGCATATCCAATACCGGATAGAGATACTCTAGAGATTTCATCACTAGCTTCTAACACAACGCCTCTTCCATTACCCGCATCTCTATAGTTCCATAAAAAATAATTTATACTTGATTTTTTTAACCATTCAACAAGTTGAGTATCATCCACAGGTGGTTGAAAAGATACGGTACTACCATTATTTAGATATATATCATCTATGCCTATAGCTCCTTCTTTAAAAGTCGATAAGTCTTGATTTTGACCTAGAACTTTAAATGAAATATGATGTAGGTCTTGATCAGTAATAGTCATATTATACGACTTCATTTGATCTGTAGTAATATTAAAACTTTCACTTTTTATAATTGTACCATCAATACTAAATGCTTCCAATGTCACATTGACAGGCACTTGATAGCTAACAGCTCTGAAACTAATACCGCTTAAATTTTGTAAAAATTCTTCGGGCACAAGCACTCTGTTAACTAATTTACCATGTAACGCAACAACAAACTCTAGGTAATCATTGGCACTATTAAACCCATCAAAAGATATTTTATGCATGGCGTTATAGCCACTCCTTAGAATTTCAGAAGAAATTGAAGTATACTGACTGTTTCTAATAACCCATTCTGAGTTAACCTCGGTACTTCTATTTTTCCCCATATCGGCTGTATAAATAGCAATACCTGGATAATGTACTGGTAAAGAAAAGTTTGGAAGAACGTAAGGCCCATTATTTGGTTCGTCAGTAACATCATCATCAACTGAATCTACAGGAATTATATCGTCTACAACATCTGTATTACTACAACTCGTTGTTAAGAATAACAAAACGCATAGCAATAAAACTATATTCAGAAATATCTGTTTTAATAATCTATATGCAATTGATAAATTCATAAGTTTTAACCGTTAATATCCAGGATTTTGTTCAAGATTACTTTTTTGAATTTCTTCAATTGGGATAGGCCACAAATAATGGTTAACGGGGAAACTTCTATTACCAGTTCCTCCTTCAAAATAAAAATACCTATATGACTTTAATCCGTTGGACGGGTTTCTAAGCACCTCAACTCCTACAATATCTTTAGCAAAATCAACTTGGGCATCCATCCATCTGCGTGCATCATACCACCTGTTACCTTCGAATGCAAGTTCAATTTTTCTTTCGTGCTTAATTTTTGCCAATAAGTCACCTGAAGAATTAATTGGCGGCATATTCACTCCACTTCTACTTCTTACCATATTCACGTAATCAACGGCAACAGAAAGATTATTCAAATGATATTGTGCTTCGGCATAGGTCAAATAAAATTCAGCTAAACGCATATATATCCAAGGTTGATCACTACCTGTACCAGAATTTAATTCCCAATTTTCATCCAATGATTTTTGAATTCCATAACCCAATCTACTACCATTCCACCAAAAATCTACATCTGTGTCTCTACTGTCTTTACCACCATCCCAAAACTCAAGTTCTCTACCTTTAAATTCAGTACCATCATACAAAACAGAATACCTTAGCCTAGGGTCTCTGTTTTCATATGGATTATTCGGATTATAATTAGTTGCTGCGGGATTAATAATAGGCACCAAATTGCTTGCAATTCCAGAGTAACCCAATACAGGAATGACTCCAGAAATTGTTTCATATTGGTCTATGAATTCCTGTCTTGGATTTTCACTTATCCAACCACCATCTCCATTAGGAAAACGCCATTCATCTATACTATGACCACCTCGATAATGGAAATAGTAATCCGATAAAACATCTACAACCTCGAATCCATACTGATCAATAAATTGTTTGAAAAATATGACCTCTGAATCCATTGGATTTAAAAATAGATCACCATAATCTGAAGATAGACTGTATTCACTTAGATTGAACAACTGCTCGCATGCATCCGAAACACTTGTCCATTTTGATTGATCATTAGTTTCGTTAAAAAGTGGACTAGCGTCAAATAGTAATGCTCTAATTTTTAATCCTATAGCCGCCCCTTTAGTAATCCTTCCAAACTCTAACTCTCCTGCTTCATTTCGATTTGGTAAATCCTCTATAGCCAGGTCTAATTCATTTACAATAAATTCTACACATTCTTGAAATGAAGACCTAGGAACATCAAAATTTGAATCTAATTCAAAAGTCTCTTTAATTAACGGAACCCCTCCATATCTGGAAATAAGCTCTGTATAAAAATAAGCTCTTAAAAACCTAATTTCAGCTGTAAGCCTTCTAATTCTTTCTTCTTCAACTCCTTGGAAGTCAGAAATTTTCTCTAAAAAAATATTATTATTTCTAATTGCGGAATAAGCATCTAGCCAAAAGCCATTAAAATAATACATGTTTAACGATCCCGAAGTTAAGCCTCCTTGTGTATACTTATCTAAAAACCGTGCTTCATGCATGTGATAACTTTCATCCGTAATACCTGTCATTCTTAAACCTCCCGTCCACTGAGGAAAACCATGTGGAAGTTCATTATATCTATCATTTACATATAACTCAATTAGATTTAAATCTTGCCATACATCGGCTTCTGAAACAGCATCTAAAGGTTTAAGATCTAAGAAATCATGATTACAACTTGTAATGAAGAATATGATTGTTAAAGGGATAATTAGTCTTATTTTTCTCATTATATTTCTCATTAAAATGTTAAGTTTATGCCAGTTGATATCAGTCTTTGCTGCGGATAAAACCAACCTGTCGACGAACTACTTTCTGGATCATTTATTTTTACATTGTCCTGAATAATCAACAGATTGTGTCCTGCTATGAAAAACCTTAAACTGTTCAAACCAATTTGATCTAGGAGTTTTTTATTGAAAGAATATGATAATTCAACATTTTTTAGCCTCAAAAAAGCATTGTTTCTTACCCAAACTGTAGATACTTCCCTAAAACTACTGCTTGCTGTATCAAAAGCTGCGGGATATATTGCATTTGGTGTTCGTAACTCCGATCGCCATCTATCTTCATAGAAGGCCGCTTGCTGATTAATATCAAAAGGCCTATAAATTGTTTGAGCTTGACCTTGTCCTTGAAGTAATGCATTTAACGAAAAACCATTCCAATCTAATCCCATAGTAATTCCATAAACAATTTTTGGTGTAGGTGAATTTTCTAAAATAATCTGATCCTGTTCGTTTAATACCCCATCATTATTTTGATCTACAATTCGAACATCCCCAGGCTGTGCATCTGGAAAGCTAACAGAGTTGTCAAGTTCTTCCTGATTTTGATAAATACCATCAGCTTCATACAATAGTATAAAATCTACTGGCCTACCTGTCCTGCGTTGCCATTCAGGTATATTAGGTGCTTCATCTATAAAAATAATTTCACTTTTAGCAAAAGTGAACTGACCTCCTATTGAGAAATCAACATTCTTTATGCGATTTCTATGGGTTAATTGAGCTTCAAATCCTCTATTAGATACTTTACCAATATTTTCGTCAGGCAATGTTAGTCCAGAATATACAGGTACGGATGCGTTTCTTGGGGCTAATATATCTGAACGCTTTTCATAGAAAGCATCAATACTTCCTTCTAATAAACCACTTTTCAATCTAATATCTAGACCCAAATTAATTTTTTCAGAAGTTTCCCATGTTATATTTGGATTAGGTGTAGTGCTAGGAGTCAATCCATTTGTTCGTATGGGATTCTCACCAAAAACGTATGAATTTCCGATATTATAAATTTGAAGATATTGAAAATTATCAACTCTATCATTTCCTAATAGCCCCCATGAACCTCTCAATTTAAGTTCTGATATCAGGTCACTTTTAAAGAAATCTTCTTTGGAAATTCTCCACCCAAGTGATAGAGCAGGAAAAAAACCAAAGCGTTCTCCTTTTGCGAAATTTGCTGAACCATCATATCTCATAGTTAAATCCATAAGATATTTTTCATCGTAGCCATAATTAATTCTACCAAAGTAATTTTGCCTTGCCGACTGATACCCTCTTCCATCAATTTGTTGATTGTCATCAGACCCACTAAATAAAAATGGAATATCTTCCGAAATTAAATTTTGACG
>UPTN01001175.1_pt1 | contig 11873 bp, 12 predicted proteins | sample 2160111 | NCBI WGS metagenome assembly UPTN01 (sample SAMN06265058, study PRJEB28932) | marine metagenome | isolation source: Columbia River Estuary | place: USA:Columbia River Estuary, USA | collected 2014-05-05 | reverse complement strand
AATACCAATGCAGGAGTGGTGGAATTGGTAGACACGCTGGACTTAAAATCCAGTGAACAGTAATGTTCGTGCGGGTTCAAGTCCCGCCTTCTGTACAAAGAAAATCCGTAACAAACTTTTAATTAAGCAGTTACGGATTTCTTTTTTTAATATTTATTCGGTTTTAATTCCTAATATTCAGTTTGTAAATTGTATGAATATTTATCTAAAAAATAACCATCAATAAAACTTCTTACATCAACTATTTGATTTACTTTAGAATTAAAAACCACCTCAACAAAAAACATGTCAATCGCAAAACAATTTAAAGCCTCCGTTTCAGATTTGTAATTGTCTAAAAAGACACCTTTTTCAAAAACTGTAATTATTTTTTCGTTTTTATTCAAAAGGTTAAATTCATATAAAGTCATACTATCTTATTAATTGGGAGTAAGTTACAAAATAAAACAAAATCCACCACATTAATTTAACATGGCTTGTTGAAACACGATCGCAGTTAATTTTATTGAGTAATTGACTTATCTCATTTTAAAAAAATTAAATACCATCAAATCCTGGGTCTATCGTAATAGATTCAGCGGCAATCCATATAATTCCACCTGCTATAATTAAAGGCACTCCAACATTTAATACAGTTGATGCGGTTTTATTCAATATTCTAATCGAATTAACATTATTGTTATCTAAAGGCGCAGCTTCTAATTGATCAACTTTTTTACTAACACCATAGTATTTTCCATCTATGAAATCTATTCTCTTGAATATTAAGGTTTCGTTGTCAGAAGTTAAAACCTTTATTTTAGTTTGAGATTTATAGGCTTCATTAAGAGTTACAATTGTCGATTTATAAACTGTACAGCTAAGTAGGAATATCATTGAAGATATAAAAAAGGCTACTGTTTTTAAGTGAATATTAATTGTTTTCATAATACCATTTATTTTAGTTACCTCATCAAATTAGTCAAGTAAACATTTATAAGCAATGAGAAATATCATTGATAGCATTTGATATAAATCATTTATGTTTTCAAGTATAAAACAAAAAAATAACCTCGACAAAAAACATATCAACGGCAAAATAATGTAAAGTTTCTGTTTCAGACAGGTGAATGCCTAAAAGATTCCTTTTCCAAAAATTCGTATTATATTTTAATTTTTAGTTAATAGGTTGAATTGATATGATCTTATTTAAGTGGGGATATAATCTCAAAATAAAACCCACAAAAAAAGGCTTTCAAATTAATGAAAGCCTTTTTTATATCGTTAGCTTTAATCTTGCACATCTTTGTTTAAATAACATTTAATACAATTCTTCAAACGGCGTGTTCAAAAATTCAGAATAAGAAAGGTATTCAATTTGCTCGTTATTTATTTTAGAATTTTCAATTTGATTAATTGTTTCTCTTTCAACGTTTGCTGCATAACCTAATGTTAAAGATAAGCAACAAATAATAACCAGTTTTTTCATAATTACAGTTTGATAATTAATTAAAATAAAAATATTATAAAAATTAATTGTTTTCAACTACATGAACATGGGGTATTGATAAGCCCCCCCTTAACCTGATGTGAGAGTTTAATAATTGCCCTATTATTTAAGCCCATTTTAATTACTACTCTCTATACTAAAGCATATAATATATTAATGTTAACTTGTGCTCCAAAGTGGAATTAATATCAACTTTAAGTTCATATTTCATTTAAATTCAATCCTCCAAATTTTTTTTGAAACCTTTAAAACCTTATCTTTAATATGGAAATTTGAAAAGGTTATGAAAATATTTATTGTTTTTTTTATATTCATTTTTTTTACATCTTGTGAAGAAAAAGCACCTCCAAAAGTAGTGCTGATTCCTAAAATAGAAATTACTGTACAAGGTAAAATTATTCCAATTGACTCTGCTAGAATAACTAAAATTAAAGATTCAAGTGTTATTGCTTTTTACAATTCCAACCAAAATAAAACTTTTTGGGTGGCAAATTCCAGTAGAAATAATGTTATTTCATTATTGAATAATTTAGCACAAGAAGGCATTTCCTATAAAGATTTTAATCTAAAAAAAATAGAGAATTCTGAAGGAAACATTGCTAAATTAACTGATGCTGCACTGGTAGATTATGATATTTTACTCACTGAAAATTTAAGCCTATATGTAAAAAAAGTAAGTAATGGAAGTCTTAACCCAGAAGGGCTATACTCCAATTGGGATTTAAAAAAAAACGACATCAACTTTGAAGAATTACTAATAAATTTTCAAAAAAAAGATTCTTTTAACTATGCGTTAAATGAAGCTTCACCAAATCATATTGTTTATAAAAACCTAAAATCAGCACTAGCCATTATAAATACCTTGCCAAAATTTGATTTCAAAAAAATTGAAATTGAGCATAAAATTGAATTGAATGACACCAATGAAGTATTAATTGACGTAAAGAAAAAATTAATTTATTGGAAGGATTTAAAACCTTTAGATACCTTAACTCCCATATACGACGAAGTTACGGAACTGGCTGTTAAAAAATTTCAACTGCGGCACGGTCTTGCATTAGATGGCATTATAGGTGTTGGGACTGTCCAAGCTTTAAATTACACTAAAGAAGATAGAAAAAAACAAATTATAGTGAATATGGAGCGCTGGAGATGGTATCCCCGACTTTTAGAGCCGGAATACCTTATTATAAACATTCCAGACTATACTTTGCATGTCGTTAAAAACGCAGACACTTTAAGAACTCATAAAGTAATTATTGGTAGAGCTGCCAGAAAAACACCGGTGTTATCATCAAAATTGACACATCTTATATTCAATCCCACTTGGACAATTCCTCCAACAATTTTAAAAAACGATGTGATACCTGCTGCAAAAAGCAACAGAAATTATTTCAGCAATAAAAACATAACAATATATAACACCAACAACCAAAAAATAAGTCCGAGTAATTGGGATGTGAAAAAAGCAAAAAATTATCGATATGTGCAGAGCCCAGGAACAACAAATTCTCTTGGATTGGTAAAATTTATATTCCCAAACAGGTTTTCGGTTTATCTCCATGATACCAATAGCAGAGGTTATTTTGACAAAGATATTAGAGCTTTGAGTTCAGGTTGCATTCGTGTTCAATATCCTTTTGAGCTTACAGAATATCTTTTAGACGATTCAGAAAAGTGGAATTTGAAAAAAATAAATGAAACTATAAATACAAAAAAAACAATACAAGTAAATTTCAATAAAGAAATTTACATTCATATTTTATATTGGACTGCTTGGAGTGAAAATGGCATTTTACAATTTAGAGACGATCTATATAATTATGATGTGGATTTATATAAAAAATTAGATTGACCTTTTACGAAGGATAATATACAAACAAGCAAGATTTGTTTTTAATGGTATCTATAACTTCTTTTGTAAGCTCTTGTGACAAAGCCAAACATCCTAAACTCCGCCCTAATCTTCCGTTTTGTTTTATAAACCTTTCCGAAACATAATCAGCACCATGAACTACAATAGCTCTATCTCTGGCGTTGCTATTCACACCTTTATCCAAACCATCCAATCGCAAAGAATATCCATGTTTGCCAAAATAGGTTTCACCTGTTAAATAAAATCCCAAACTACTTTTATAAGATTCTGGTTTATTGGAAAAAGAATTTGCAAATTCATTTCCTGAATTTCTTCCATGAGAAACCAACGATTGAAATAAAATCGTATTGCTTTTCAGGTCAATAACCCATAATCTATTTTCATTAGAAGACAAACTATAATCAACAAGTGTTAGAATTTCATTTTGAATAATATCCCTTTTCTTCAACTCAAAATAACCTGTCATAGCTTTTGTGAAACTAATTTTATTTGGAAGTGAAAAATTATTAACAATCAAATTGCTATAAATAGATTCAACATTAAACTCAATACTATTTTCAACAGCAGCCACAACTAATGTCGAACTTTCAGGTTTAACTGAAAGATTTGCATTGATTGTAAAGGAAAAAAAACCAATCAATAATATGGAAATTGTTTTATAAAGCATTGTAAATCATTCTGTTTAATATCAATATTCAAAAAGTCGCAATTTAAAAAATTAAAATTGCATTGTCAATTTATCTCAAACGAATTAACATTTTATTTGGATGAAAATAAAAAACCCACCTAAAGTTAGGTGGGAAAATTGCTATGAAAAAGAAAAGTTAATTAAAATTGAATTGAGGTTGTATTTTAATTAACTTTTCAAATGTAATATGAAAATGCTTTTCATACAATGACATTTATCAATGTTGTAAAGTTTTTGAAAAAATATTTAACACCTTTTCTTATTTTTTAATCAAAGTTAGATGGATAAGCTCGTACTACCGCTTTTAAGGCTGTCCATAAGTTTGTAATAAATCTATTTGAATACATATTTATAAAAAATTCATGTCTCTTTCAGTTTTTAATTTTTGAATTCCATTCTAACCTTAAAAGTTACTAAATTATTTAGTATTTTTGTTAATTCTTAACTAATATAAAAAATACTATAATAGTAAAAACACAATCACTTTTATGAAAAAAATAATTTACTCAATAATCATCTTCACATTTGTATTTTTATTAAATAGTTGCTCAAGTAGTATTCATGTTGCTAACAAATGGGCTGCTGAAAAGGCTCCTGACTTTAGAACTAAAAATATCCTTGTAATTGCCAGAACGGCTAATGAGAGGGTTCGTATTGCATTTGAAAATGAAATGGCATCACAATTAAGAGCGAAAGGTATAAAAGCAACTGAAAGTTATTTAGAACACCCAAATTTAAAGCCTGATGAGAAAATGACCGATGAAAAAAAAGCTGCTATTCAAAAAATATTAGAAGATCAAGGTTACAACGGTGTGGTTTTAAGCGTTTTAAAAGATAAATTGGAAAACGTTAGAACAATAGAAGAAGGTGGTTTTTATGCTGGCGAATCCATAAGGTCGTATTATCCCCCTTACATTCCTGTTTATTCTTACGGCTTTTATGGTGGTTATTATAATTCTTATTCCTCGGGTTATTTATACAACCCAAAAACTTTCGATACATATGGTACATACGTACCTAAAACGTTAGAAACAGAAACTACTTATAGTTTTATTTTAGAAACCATGGCTTATGATTTAGATTTGTCTGAAGAAAAGCAATTGGTAGCTTATGTAACCACTCGAGTTGATGAGCCAGACAATATTAATGGAACTGCTAAAAATTTCACAAAAGCCGTTCTAGAAAGCTTCAAATAAGCTAAAAACATTATAAACATAAAAGGCTGTTTGAAAGTTTTAGTTTCAAGCCGCCTTTTTTTCTAAAAAAAAATTTAATCATAAATAATTTTTACTTTTTAGTTATAAACTGCTAAATTTGAGCAACTAGCAACCAAGTTTGGTTGTATTTATTAACTAACAATTAAAATTTATGAAAAAATTAGTAGCTGAATTTATTGGAACTTTATGGTTGGTATTAGGCGGGTGCGGTAGCGCTGTTTTAGCCGCCGCTTTTCCTGATTTAGGAATTGGATTTGCAGGTGTTGCACTTGCTTTTGGTTTAACCGTTGTAACTATGGCTTATGCAATAGGTCACATTTCTGGCTGCCATTTAAACCCTGCCGTATCAATTGGATTGTGGATCGGTGGCCGTTTTGACAAAAAAGAATTAATTCCATACATTATTGCACAAGTGCTTGGTGGTATAGCAGGTGCAGGTATTTTGTACTTAATAGCAAGTGGTAAAGATGGTTTTAGTTTAACTGGTGGTTTTGCAGCGAACGGCTATGGAGAACATTCACCTGGTGGTTACAGTATGGTTGCCGCTTTGGTAACTGAAATTGTGATGACATTTATGTTTTTAATTGTTATTTTAGGTGCAACACATTCAAAAGCACCTAAAGGATTCGCTGGTTTGGCAATTGGACTTGCTTTAACACTTATTCACTTAATTAGTATTCCAGTTACAAATACTTCAGTAAACCCTGCGCGTAGCACTAGCCAGGCAATATTTGTTGGTGATTGGGCAATGGGTCAACTTTGGTTGTTTTGGGTAGCTCCTATCGTTGGTGCTATTTTAGCTGGATTGATTTATAAATATCTATCTCCAGAAACTGAATAATTACTCTTTTATAATATTAAAAAAGAGGCTTAAAAGCCTCTTTTTGTTTGCTTAAAAATGAACCTAAACAATTGAAAACTCAAAAACAGATTCGTTTGAATAAATTTCATCCGGATTTAAAATACTAGATGGAAAATGACTGTTGTTTGGCGCATCAGGAAAATTTTGAGTTTCAAAACAAATAGCCGAAAACTTTGAATACTTTACACCATTTTTAAAAGGCAAATCATCCAACAACACTGGCGTGTAAATAACAGATACGGGTTGATTGGTATAAACTTTCATTTGAATACCTGTTTTTGGAGCAGTTAATACAGCTTTTATTTTGCCCTTTCCCAAAATAAAAGAATCATCAAAACCTATAAAATCTGCTCTTCCAATAACAGATTCTTTATTAAAATCGAATCTTGTGTTTTTTGAATCAATCGATTTCCCTGAAGGAATTAATTGCGAATCAACTTCTAGATATTGCTCGCTATTTAATTGTAATTTATGGTCAATAATTGAATCCTTTCCATTCAAATTAAAATAAGCATGATTTGTTAAGTTTATTGGCGTTGCAGCATCTGTAGTTGCTTTGTAAGTTACTTTAACTTCATTCTTTTCCGTAAGCTGATAGGTAACATACACCTTCAAATTTCCCGGATAACCTTCTTCTAAATGTGCACTTTCGCAGGAATAAGTGACAGTTGGATTTTCACCTTCTGTTAAACTTTCAATTGCCCAGTATTTTTTATCAAAACCTTTTTTTCCTCCGTGTAAATGAACACCATCTTCCGTATAAAGTTTATAGGTTTCGCCACTCAATTGAAACGAACCTTTAGAAATTCTTCCCGCGTACCTTCCAATTGAAGCTCCCAAATAAGGATAATTGCTTAAATAAGGCTCTTTGTTATAATCTTCGGGTTCTAAACCTACAACAACGTTTACAATTCGATTCGTTTTATCCGGAATGTTTAAACTAATAATAGTAGCTCCTAAATTGGAAATTTGTAATTCTAAACCATTGGTGTTTCTTAGGGTAATTATTTCAATTTTTGACATGTTTTTAAACTAAATTTTATTCTAAAAATAAACTGTTCAGAAGAAAAGTTTATCTGTTTCAATCAATTACTTTTGGTTTTTCATGAAGTATGAAAAAATCTAAAAATCGAAGTACCAGTTAAATACATCGGTTTTTAAACCTACTGAAATCCAAGTACTATTTGAGTTATGCAAAATATTGGTAGTCGTTGTAGGTTGAAAACTTCTATATGCTACCCTTCCAAAAAATTTCAAATTGGTGGCAGGGTTTACCAAATAACCCAATTGTAAATCGGCTACAAAAACGTTGGTTTTGTTCCCTTGCCCAATGCTGTTGCCAAAATCAGATTTTCTATCATCATTGTCTCTATAAATATTTCCGCCGTAACTAGCTGGATCGCTTGTAGTATTGAAATCAAAACCTTTCGTACCAACAACAAATTTGGCATCTGCATACCAGCGATTAAAATTATAACTGGCTATACCTATTGCTTCTCTAAAATTAGAGCCCCACAAGTGTGCCAAAGGCTGATTGTTATGCCCAAAATTATAGTTTAACTCATCGTGAGAATAAGTATATGGCCGAATTTGATTATATTCAACTTGAAAATACAAATTCTCAATACTAAATGCATTGTGAAACTTTGCACCCAATTGAAATCCGACTTTATTTCCCCACCAACCGCTTCCACTGAATATTTCAGAAAAACGCATTTCGTCAGCGACGATTTGAGAATACAAAGAAAATTTATTGAATTTATATTTTAAATTAAGGCCTACAATCGCATTACCAGCTCTGGTTCCTGTTGCAAATTCTACTGCGGTGTAAAAAATAATGGGATTTAAAAAATTTACATCAAAACCTCTATTATTTGCATTGTCCCAAATTGCAGCTTCATACAGGCCTAAATTAAATCTTTTGGTAACATTCCAGCTCAAATAATGAATTGCAATATATTTCTTTTTATAAGCACCATCAACAGTTAATTCTTTTCTAACATCCTGTGCCCACATCCACAGATTGGTGTATTTAATTTTCCAAAAACTGGTGTTTATTTTAAAATAAGGCAATGGAGAAGCAACATCAGACAATAACAAAGATCTATAACCATCACCTATAAAGTTTTTTCCATTACCAAACTGAAAATTAAAATACTTACTTGGAGTATACGATATATATGCTTCTGCAACTGGATAGTCATAGGCATCGGTTTTAAATTCTTTTGCGATTCCACGTCCAGGTATAATTGCCGGATTTCCGCCATCAGGCTTCATCTGTTCTGCATAATCATTAAAGTACTTAGCAAATCTTCCCTGGCTTTCATAAAAAGTTGTTGAAAAATTAAACTGATTACCAACGCCCCCATTAACTTGAAGTGCACGTGTATTGTTAAATGTTGAAACGCCCTCACTATCCCTTCCTAACTGTAAATCTATTGGTAAATCCAGCGTAATCCAAAAGTCGTTTCCTTGAACATTCACCAAATGTTCATTCCATAATTTTCTGCCAAACCAAGTTTCTCTATCTTGAAGCAACTTTGTTTTTTGAGTATCTAAATTTAATTGTGGTAACACTTCACTATAAACGTAAGGTTTCATAGAAGTATGGGTGTTTTCACCTTGATTCATATAAAATTCATATGAATTATAGGTTGAGTGAACCAACGGCACATTCAATTCGCTTTTATGCTCTGGAAATAAAGTTTTTATTACGGTATCTATAGTTTTTTCTTCAGATTCAAGTGCAATAACTTCAACAGGCGTTTCCATTGGAATTACTTCTGAATCAGTTTCTAAAGGAATTTTTAAAGGGTAGCCAAACTGCATTTCAACCATATGGTTGTTATATTTTGCTGGAATAATTATAGGTAAAGTTTTAAAAACACGTTCAACTTCTTCTTTCAATTCATTGTATGGAGAATTCACATAGATCAATTTAAAATTACCTTCTGAAGTTACTACAAAAACGATATTAACAGTGCCTTTATAATTATCCTGCAATACATTTTCAGGCGTACTAAACTCATTTAAAATGGCTTTTTTAAGTTCACTTTTGAAACAAGATTGAGCCTGTTCAATTTGAAGGGTATCACAATTTTTAAAAACTGGATACTTTTCGATTTGAGCAAAAACGGAAGCCGTAACTAAAAAGAAAATGAGGGGTAATAATAGTTTATTCATAGTATTTAATTACGAAATTTTTACAACTTTATTGTTTGTTAATTGATATTTTTCACCGCTTTCCGTGCAGATTGCAAATCCATTTTCATCAAAATTCAATCGATCTCCATATTCACTAATCCATCCTATTTGTTTTGAAGGATTTCCTACAACCAACGCATAAGGTAATACAGGTTTTGTAACCACTGCACCCGCACCAATTAAAGCATATTCTCCAATTTCATTTCCACAAATAATAGTTGCATTGGCACCAATACTGGCACCTTTCCTCACCAATGTTTGTTTGTATTCATCTTTACGAATGATGGCACTTCTTGGGTTCATAATGTTTGTAAACACCATTGATGGGCCTAAAAAAACATCGTCCTCACAGATAACACCCGAATAAATGGAAACATTGTTTTGCACTTTTACATTTCTACCCAAAACAACTTTAGGTGAAACTACCACATTTTGCCCAATGTTACATTTTTCTCCAATTATTGAATTTGACATAATATGACTAAAATGCCAAATTTTGGTTCCCAAACCAATTTCACAATTATCGTCTATTACTGCAGTTTCATGTGCAAAATAATTTTTCATGCTAATATGATTCTTTTGCATTGCCTCCTAAAGCAATTTCTTTTGCCGATGAAGTTCCAATTCGGGTTACGCCTAAATTAACCATTTTTACAGCATCCTCATAATTCCTAACACCTCCTGCTGCTTTTGCTGGCAATGGTTTTGCGTTTTCAACAATTAATTCCATAGCTTCAAAAGTAGCGCCATTGGGTTTTCCTTCTTCCGTAACAAAAAATCCTGTTGAAGATTTTACAAAAACTTTTGATGCGTTTTCATCTCCAAAATTATCCAACACTACATCTCTTATCAACTGGGTTATCACAATAATTTCTTCGTTGGACAATGCTGCTATTTCAATAATCCACTTTACAACTTTGTGTGCTTCTAATCCCAGTTTTGTTCCTTTATAAACTTCAGCCTTTACCAAATTAATTTTACCCTGTTTAAAGGCTTCATAATTTATAACAAAGTCTAATTCATCTGCATTATCTTCGATTGCCTGTTTGGCTTCTTCCAATTTTTGTTCTGCAGCATTGGTCCCTTCATGAAAACCTATTACAGTTCCAATAAGCACTTTTGAATTTGCTAGTTCAACCATTTCTTTTGCCATACCAACAAATTTCGGACGAATCATCGCCAATTTAAAATTGTTTTCAATTGCCTCATTCACCAAATCCATTACTTTTTGTTTGGTTTCCTCTTCTGAAATATTGGCTTGTTGTGCCGTTTTTAAATAAGTTGAATCTAAATATTGATTGATATTCATTTCCGTTTTTTTTTATGGATATACAAAATTACATCACAAATATAACGTAATAATTGCCAAAACAAACTAAAAAATCCTGCGGTTGCAGGATTTTAAATCTGAATATTACTCAATCTTAAAAGTGATTGGAAGGGAGTATTTAACACCAACTGATTTACCCCTTTGTTTTCCTGGTGTCATTTTTGGAAGCTTCTGAATAACTCTAATTGCTTCGTTTTCCAAAGTTTTATGAGGAGCTCTTGCTTGAATTTCAGTAATATCACCATTTTTATCAATTTTAAACATCACAAAAATTCTTTGAACACTCCCTGCAGCCAAACCAATATCTTGGGCTAATTCACTATTGAAATTTTTAGATACAAACTTTGTGATTTCATTTGAAAAACAATTTCGGAGTTCCTGATTGTTACCTTTACAACCTGGAAATATTGGAACATTTTCAATAACCATAAATGGAACATCTTCAACTACTTCTTCATCTTCCTCTGCAACCCTCACAATAGCTTTGATTGGATTAACAACTACAGCTTGGTATTCATCCGTTTCGGTTGACTCAATAATTATTTCTTCAACATCTTCTTCATCATCTACCTTTAGAATTTTTTCAGGAATCAAGACCTGTGTAGGCTGTTTCACTTCAATTTCCAAAGGTTTAAAATCTATAATTTGTTCATTGTCATCAACTTTAACCAATGTTCCTTTTAACTCTTTTACTTCTCCTGGATATGATTTTATTTGAAGAAATTCATAAACAATAAAAAGTGATAACACTAAACCTAGTTGAACTAAAATTAAACTGTAATTTTCTAAAACCGCGTGTGGATATTTTTTGACTTGCATGGCGAACTTCTTTAAGTGAAATAAAGAACACCTATAAACTGACTAAACAGCTAAAAATAATACAAGTGGAAAACAAGATGTTAAACCATCATGCATAGATTATCATATTAAAGATACGACAATTTTAAAGAAAATTACAATTTTTAATTGCAATAATATTGCTAGTAAAACCATCTTAAAACAAAAAAGCCCAACCAATAATTTGGTTGAGCTCAATTCTTTATTTTTAAATAATTATTCTACTTTAAATGCAATTGGTAGGCTGTATTTTACCCCAACTGGACGTCCACGTTGTTTTCCTGGAGTCATTTTTGGCAATAATTTCACAACTCTAATGGCTTCTTCCTGCAATCTTACGTGAGGTGCACGTGCTTGCACATCAGTTATA
>UPTN01001173.1_pt1 | contig 11881 bp, 9 predicted proteins | sample 2160111 | NCBI WGS metagenome assembly UPTN01 (sample SAMN06265058, study PRJEB28932) | marine metagenome | isolation source: Columbia River Estuary | place: USA:Columbia River Estuary, USA | collected 2014-05-05 | reverse complement strand
TGACCATTCCTTCCATTGGAATGCTCTACTATTTTAAAAATTACGAAAAGGTTAGTCTTAAGGGGTTCATTGTAGCCAACCTCTTATCTGTTGCTGTGCTTCTTTTTATTTTTAAACTCCTCTTGCCAAGCACCCTAACCTATTTTGGGTATGCCGAAGTATTTTTTGTCAATCAAATTGGCCTTCCGTTTCATTCGGGAACAATCGCAGCTGGGTTATCTATTATTGTCTTTTTTGTTTATGCTCTTAAGCACACACAAAAAAAACATTGGGTCCAACTCAATACCTGTCTGCTCTGTATCCTTTTTGTACTGATTGGATTTTCATCATGGCTCATGCTACCTATTCGTGCAAATGCCAATACCGTAATCAATGAAAATGCACCCGCAGACGCAAGGGCGTTATTGGCTTACTACAACCTCGAACAATATCCAAAAACACATCTTTTTTATGGGCCAATGTTTACGGACATGTATGCTGGTCAAGACGAAAAAACACCCTATGTTGACGACAAGCCCAAATATGAAAAAGACGAAGCAACAGGTCGTTATGTGATTGTTAATGACTGGGAAAAAGCACGAATCAATACGAATAGTGAACACGAAGGTTTTTTACCCCGTATGTGGAGTACTGGAAACGCTGTGAACTACATGAACTATTACGGCACAGTTGACTTTGATGTCAAACCACAATTTAGAAACGAACAAGTCTTAGTTGAAAAAGTCAATGAGTTTATCGCAGAATGGAACGAGGGACGTGTCGATGTAGAAGAATATCACACCTTTTTGACCACCTATGCGACCTATTTAGATATTGAAAAACCATCCTTTTTTGAAAACCTCCGCTATATGTTTGACTTCCAAATGGGGTATATGTATTGGCGGTATTTCATGTGGAATTTCTCTGGGAGACAAAACGATATCCAAGGTAAATTAGATCCTATCAACGGCAATTGGCTCAGTGGTATTTCTTTTATTGACAACTGGCGTTTGGGACCACAAGACATGCTTCCAAGTGAGCTCGAAAACAATAAGGGAAGAAATAAATATTATATGATTCCACTGCTCATGGGGATCCTCGGACTTGTGTTTTTATACAATAAGGACCCCAAAAGGTTTTGGGTCTTATTACTACTGTTTTTATTTACTGGTCTAGCGCTAAAAGTCTATCTGAATGAACGTGTATTTGAGCCTCGTGAGCGTGACTATGCGCTTGTGGGATCGTTTTATGCATACAGTATTTTCATTTCTTTGGGCGTTCTCGCACTTGGTCAGCGATTGCAAAAAATATTGCGTCCTCGCTTGGCCGTTCCACTAGTTGGTGTATTGAGTTTTCTTTGTGTTCCCGTTCTCCTAGCTTCTGAAAATTGGGACGACCACGATCGTTCAGGTCGTTATACAGCACAATCTACAGCAAAAGCATATTTGGACTCCATAGAAGAAGACGTTGATGCAATGATTTTTACCATTGGCGACAACGACACCTTTGCCCTATGGTATGCCCAAGAAATTGAAGGGTATCGGACCGATGTCCGGAGCATCAATACGCAGCTTTTGGCGACCGATTGGTATATTGATCAATTGAAACATCGAACTTATACCAGCTCACCAATTCCCTCACAACTTAGACACGATCAATATGCCGTTGGGACACGTGACTATATAAAATATGAGGCCTTACTGGATTCTGTAAGATGGTCGCTTAAAGACTTTATGCGTTGGGCGAGTAGCGATCAGCCACGAACACAGTACAAATATCTGCTTGATCAATATAATGTGGAGACTTCCGGTATTCCTAAAGCGACCCAAAAAATGGTGTACTATCCAACCAATAAGCTTCGGGTCCCTGTAAATAAGGAAAACGTTTTAAAAAGTGGAATTGTCAAAGCGGAAGATGCAGATTTGATCGTGGACTATATTGATATCGATCTACCTACATCAGGGTTGTACAAAAACCGTTTGATGATGCTGGATATTTTGCATAATAACGATTGGGAGCGACCCATCTATTTTACAGGGGGTAGCTATGATCCTAGTGAGTATTTTTGGATGAAAGAATATTTGCAGCTGGATGGTCTGGTCTATAAACTTGTGCCAATTAAAACACCTTCAAACCCAAACAATCCCTATCAAATGGGTCGTATAGATGCAGAGAAGATGTATTCAATTGTGATAAGTTGGGATTGGGGAAATTCAGATAATCCAGATATCTATCACGATCCCGAAACTCGAAAAAATAGCATTTCGTTTCGCTCTAACATTACGCGCTTGGCCAACGCTCTCATTGATGAAAAACAGATCGATAAAGCCATTGAAGTGCTTGACTTATCCATGGAAAAAATGCCAGTCGAAAGCTTTGGTTATTACAGCTTGGTCATCCCCATTGCTCGCGCCTACTACCGTGCCGGCGCCGAGGAAAAAGCCCGAGAAATTGTTTTTGAACTGAGCAAAGGTTATCAGGAATATATGCAGTACTATGCCCAATGGGATTCAGACGATCAATTAGCACTGATTGAAGAAATCGTTGGCAATGTGGAGCGCTATAAAAGCTTATTAACTGAAGTTGCAGAAACAAAAGACCATCAAACACTTGACGCACTTTATGAAAGCTTTTACAAGTCTATTTTACCCTTTAGTTACATCTATGGAAAGTATGATTGCTATACAGAACTTAAACCATTTGTCTCTGCATTATATCAAGCCAATCGAAACGACCTAGCGCGTGAACTCGGCGGAAATATTGCACAACAATATGTGGACTTACTCGGTCGATTTATGACAATTCCCGAAGAACAGATCACCTATTTTGAAACCGAAATCGGAATTGAGATTGAGGCCTATCGCTCGCTACTTTCGACCATCAAAAGGCATGATGAGGATAGCAATCATGTACAGCAATTAGAAAAAGTGTTTGATGAAACTGTTGAGCAATTTACTTTTTTAATGAACTAAACAAAGTCTTTCATTAAAGATATAATTGTATTGGCATCTTGATCGCCGCTTTGGCGCCATACCATTTCCCCACCCTTATAAATCATCATAGTCGGTAGTCCTTTGACACGCAGCGCCTCTGCAAGTTTTGGATTTTTTTCTACATCAATTTTGATCACTTTTCCATGATCGCCCATAACAGCAGCCACATCCCGAAGAGTAGCATGCATTTCCGTTGCAGATTCATCCCACTCTGAATAAAAGTTGAGAAGAATCGGGATTTTAGCATCAATTAAATCACCAAATTTAGACATGATTTCACACGTTTTTGGATCAACAGTCAAGTATAAATATAGTATTTTGAAATAAAAGTGAGCCTTATACGCTCTTTTTCAGTGTAATTACGCTGATTTCAGGCCATATTCCAAACCTCCCTGGATAGGCCAAAAAACCAAATCCACGATTTACATTTAGAAAGCGGTTGTTTTCCTTGTAAACACCTGCCCAGTATGGATAACGCCATTTTACAGGGCTCCATTTGATTAGACCTGGAATCTCAATACCAAACTGCATACCGTGGGTGTGTCCGCTCAACGTAAGTGGAATCCGAACATTCCCTTCTTTTACTTCAACTTGCCAGTGTGAAGGATCATGGCTCAAAAGAATTTTAAAGGCTTTTTGGTCAAGCCCAGAAAGTGCTGCATTGAGGTCCCCTGCTTTTTTAAAGCCTCCTGTTCCCCAGTTTTCAACACCCACAATCGCGAGATGACTCCCTTCTTTTTCAAGAATAGCATGTTCATTGCGTAGCAACTGATAGCCCATTTCTTTTTGTAACCGAACTAAGTCAGTAAGATTGTCTGCCTTGGCAGCTTCTGAATCCCATGGATAATAATCTCCGTAATCGTGATTTCCTAAAACCGAATAAACGCCATTTTTGGCAGAAAGAGTTCCTAATATTTTTTTCCATGGCTCCAATTCCACAGCTCGGTTATTGACAATGTCACCCGTAAACACAATAACATCGGCTTCTTGCTTATTCACTAAATCGATCCCATATTGTACACGCGCACGGTTGTCAAAACTACCACAGTGAAAATCCGAAACCTGTGCGATCTGAAAGCCATCAAAGGCATCGGGCAAGTCGTCAAAAGTGAGAGTGTAACGCAATACCTTGTAGTTGTATTTTCCCTTAAAAATTCCGTACAAAAGGCCAAGAGTCGGCACCGCTGCAACGCCTAGAGCCAACTGACTGACAAACTTCCTTCGGGATGCCCAAACAGGTCCCATGTCGGGATTGAAAAAAGATATGATGGCACGGACAATGCGGAAAATATCCTCAGAAAACAAAAATAAAACCAGAAAGGATTGAAAGACAAAAAGCATGATGTATGCTCCGATGGCATAGGTGCGAAAAAACTCGTTTTCCACGCTAATCTCATTTGACAGCTGGTAATAAATAAAAGCAAGTGTCGCTGCGCAAATGAGCCAGTAGGTTGGCAAAACCCAACGCCCGATCTGTAATGTTCGCAGGGCTTGACTTGCATAAAAGCTTGAGAGTAGGAAAAAAATTAAAAAGAAAATCCATCTTGTCATAGCGGCAAATATACAAGTGAAACTTGTTGCTTTTGTTATGCAAACATCAATTTGTGTTTATCCGAATAATAATCCTATTTTTGATCAACAACCATGGCCAACGAAAAAAAGCTTTTCCTACTTGATGCATATGCCTTAATTTTTAGAGGATATTATGCTTTTATTAAAAATCCACGAATTAACTCCAAAGGCATGGACACCAGTGCCATTATGGGGTTTACCAATTCTCTAATCGATTTGATCAATCGTGAAAAGCCCGACTATCTCGCGGTAGCTTTTGATAAAGGAGGTTCCGCTGAACGATCTGACCTTTTTCCAGACTATAAAGCCAATCGATTAGAAACTCCGGAAGCAATAAAAATTGCTGTTCCCTACATTCATCAATTGCTCGAAGCTATGCATATTCCTATCATAGAAAAGGCAGGTTTTGAAGCCGATGACATTATAGGTACGCTCTCCAAGCAAGCGGAGAGACAGGGATTTGACGTTTATATGGTTACCCCCGATAAAGACTTTGCGCAACTTGTGTCCCCTCATATTTTTATGTATCGCCCATCACGAATGGGGAATGGTATCGAGATTTGGGGAGTGCCTGAAGTACAAGAAAAATTTGAAATTGAACGACCCGAACAAGTCATTGACTTTTTAGGAATGATGGGTGATTCGGTCGATAACATTCCGGGGCTTCCTGGTGTAGGCGAAAAAACCGCAAAGAAATTTTTGGCGCAATATGGCTCTATGGAAAAACTCCTTGAGAGCACCCATGAGCTAAAAGGAAAACTCAAGGAAAAAATTGAAGCCAACAAGGAATTGGGATTACTTTCTAAAAAATTGGCTCGTATAATCTTGGATGTACCAGTCACATTTGACGCTAAAAACTATGCCCTTGAGAAACCCGATCTTGAGAAAGTAAGCGTGATTTTTCAAGAGTTAGAGTTCCGCAGACTAACGGAGCGTTTTCAAAAGCTGTTTAGCGACACTGCCGTTAAAACCGACAGCCCAAAACCAAGTTCGAAAAACGAGGTGGCTCAACCCTTTGATTTGTTTCATCAGCCTGGTGCTGGAGAACTGCCAGTCAATGATACCTACAAAACATTATCAACAACGTCTCACCTTTACCAAACTATCGAATCGGAACAGGACCAAGAACTATTACTTGAGTGGTTGCTCCAACAAGATTCGGTATGCTTTGACACAGAAACTACAGGATTAGACGAACTCACTGCCGAGCTTGTCGGTATTGCTTTTAGCTGGAAAGAAGGCACTGGCTACTACCTCCCCTTTACTGAAGATCGATTGGCTTGCGAAACAAAACTCGCCTATTTGAAACCTTTTTTCGAGAACTCGAAAATTGAAAAAGTTGGTCACAACCTCAAATATGATATCAAGGTACTGCAGCAGTATGGGCTTGAAGTACAGGAGCCAATTTTTGACACTATGATTGCTCACTACCTGATCAATCCTGACATGCGCCACAATATGGATGTGTTGGCAGAAACCTATTTGGGATACAAACCACAACCCATTTCCGAGTTGATTGGCAAAAAGGGAATATACCAAGGCTCAATGCGCCATGTGCCCTTAGAAAAACAAAAAGAATATGCGGTAGAAGACGCTGACATTACCCTTCAACTCAAAAATCATTTTACCAAAGAGTTGGCGACACAAGAAGTCGTGGATTTATTTCATAAAATTGAACTTCCTCTAGTACGAGTTTTGGCATCTATGGAAAGTGCTGGGATTCGAATTGATGTTGATTACCTCAACGAGTTGGCAAAGCAATTTAACGAAGAAACTCTTGTCCTCGAGGAACGCATCTACGATCAAGCGGGTGAGCGTTTTAATTTGGCTTCTCCAAAACAGTTGGGTCCCATCCTCTTTGACAAACTCAAGCTCGTTGACAAACCAAAGAAGACCAAAACAGGGCAGTATTCTACAGCAGAAGATGTTCTTTCCTATTTGGCAAAAGATCATACTATCATTTCAGATATACTAGAATGGCGGTCTATAATAAAATTGAGTAATACCTATATTGAGGCACTCCCCCAGCAAGTGAATCCAAATAGCAATCGAGTGCATACGATTTATAATCAGGCGGTAGCAGCCACTGGTCGTTTGAGCAGCAACCATCCCAATCTTCAAAACATTCCTATTCGAACCAAGCGAGGTCGTTCTGTTCGTAAAGCATTTGTACCATGTGATGATGATCATGTGCTATTGGCCGCTGATTACTCCCAAATCGAACTTCGAGTGATTGCTTCTCTGAGCGGAGATACTGAAATGCAAGAGGCCTTCACAAAAGGAGAGGATATTCATGCGAGTACCGCAGCAAAAGTCTTTAACGTTTCTCTTGACGAAGTAACTCGTGAGCAGCGTGGTCAGGCAAAAACTGTGAATTTTGGAATCATCTATGGCGTTTCTGCCTTTGGATTGAGCAACCAAACCAACTTGAGCCGCAGAGAGTCCAAGGCCCTCATTGATGCCTACTACGAAACATATCCCCAACTCAAAGCATATATGCACCAACAGGTTGATTTTGCACGTGAAAACGGCTATGTAGAAACTGTTTTGGGTCGTAGACGCTATTTAAAAGACATCAACTCACAAAATGCCGTGGTGCGTGGCGCTTCTGAACGAAATGCTGTGAACGCCCCAATTCAGGGAAGTGCAGCTGACATTATAAAAATAGCGATGCTTCGCATTCATAAAAAACTAGATCGTTTTTCCTCTAAAATGCTTCTTCAGGTACACGATGAACTTGTTTTTGATGCTAAAAAATCGGAGTTAGACGAGCTGAAAGCAATGATAAAAACCGAAATGGAACAGGCTTATTCCCTTAACGTACCTCTTGTTGTGGATGTTGGGACAGGAAACAATTGGCTCGAAGCACATTGATTTTATCTTTTTGGTTTGCTTTTTACTCCATTAATTGTACATTTGCAGCCCAATTTCAGTTAACAGAAATAATTGGGATCAACGTATTAAAGACAAAGTAGTGGATTCATTAAGTTATAAAACCGTCTCTATCAACAAGAAAAACGCCGATAAGCAGTGGGTCGTTGTTGATGCTGCGGATCAAGTTTTGGGACGATTTTCTTCAAAAGTAGCTAAGCTCTTACGCGGCAAATACAAGCCCAGCTTCACTCCACACGCAGATTGTGGTGACAATGTGATTGTGCTCAATGCTGAAAAAATTAAGCTCACTGGTGATAAATGGAACAATAAAACCTATATCCGTCACACGGGATATCCAGGGGGTCAACGTAGCCTGACTGCCTCCGAGATCCACGAAAAAGATTCAACACGCTTGGTCGAAAAGGCTGTGAAAGGGATGCTTCCTAAAAATAAATTAGGAGCCGAATTGTTCCGTAACCTCTATGTTGTTTCTGGTGCAGAGCATCCTTATGATGGTCAAAAACCTTCAGCTTTAAATATCAACGAATTAAAATAATATGAACGTTATTCATACCATTGGCCGTCGAAAAACTGCAATAGCTAGAGTTTACCTTTCCGAAGGAAAAGGTGAAGTCACTATCAACAAGAAAGCTTTGCAAGCTTATTTTCCAACAGCGACGCACCAATACAAAATCAATCAACCATTTTCATTAACTGATACGTTGGGTAAATACAACCTCAATATCACTGTTACTGGTGGTGGTCCAACAGGTCAAGTTGAAGCGATTCGTTTGGCTATTTCTCGTGCTTTGTGCACAATTGACGAAGAGCACCGAACGGCTCTAAAGCCCGAAGGACTGCTTACTCGTGACCCAAGAATGGTCGAGCGTAAAAAGTTTGGGCAGAAAAAGGCCCGTAAAAAATTCCAGTTCTCGAAACGTTAATCGTTTCATTGAGTTGGTAGATTACCAATAAGTTCATTAAATAGTGTATTAATTTGTTGCCATTAGTTTAGCATCTAAATGAGTAAGGCCGTAATCAATCGCCACTTGTTCATTGCTAATCAGGGAACGTAAACGAAAACAACAATGTCTAAAATAGAAGTCAAAGACTTACTAGAAGCAGGTGTCCACTTTGGTCACCTCACAAGAAAATGGAATCCTAACATGGCGCCCTTCATTCACATGGAGCGCAACGGGATTCACATCATCAACCTTTACAAAACCGTCACTAAAATTGAAGAAGCCCAGCAGGCATTACATAAAATTGCTGCTTCTGGTCGCAAGATTTTGTTTGTAGCTACTAAAAAGCAAGCAAAGGATATCGTTTCAACAAAAGCTGGCGCTGTTAAAATGCCTTATATCACTGAGCGTTGGCCAGGTGGTATGCTCACCAATTTTGTTACGATCCGAAAAGCCGTTAAGAAAATGGCTGCCATCGATCGTATGAAAAGCGATGGAACCTTTAATACCTTATCTAAAAAGGAAAGATTGCAAGTCGACCGTATGCGTGCAAAACTCGAAAAGAACTTAGGTTCAATTTCGGAAATGACACGACTACCAGGTGCGTTATTTATCGTTGACATTCGTCGTGAACACATCGCGGTTCGTGAAGCACAAAAGCTGAACATTCCTATTTTCGCAATGGTTGACACCAATGCCGATCCACGTGAGGTTGAATACGCAATCCCTGCCAATGACGATGCTTCAAAATCAATTGATAAAGTTTTAGGATTGGTCACCGAAGCTGTTGCTACTGGACTCACTGAACGTAAAAAAGACCGTGACGAAGCTAATGCTGCTAGCTCAGAAGGAGAGGTTGTGCCGGAAGCTGCTGCTGCTGGCAAAACTGCAAAAGCAGATGCCCCAGCCGCTGAGAAAGAGGTTGCAAAAGAAGCGCCCGCTGCCGAGCCTGTTGCTGAAGAAAAGGTCGACGTCGCTGCATCCGCAGCAGAAGAAGTTGCTGAGAAAGCTCCCGCGACTGAAGCGTCAGAAGACTTGAGTGGGAAAACAGTGACTGAACTCAAAGCACTAGCCAAAGCAGCTAGCGTTTCTGGATACAGTAAAATGAAAAAAGCAGAATTAATTGCGGCCTTGTCCGCCTAAAAAATTAAGTACAGATGTCAAAAATAAGTGCAGCTGATGTAAATAAGCTCCGTAAAGCTACAGGAGCAGGAATGATGGATTGTAAAAAAGCTCTCGTTGAAGCAGAAGGTAATTTTGAGACCGCTGTTGAGGTGCTTCGTAAAAAAGGTCAAAAGGTGGCAGCCAACCGTGCTGATCGTGATTCTTCGGAAGGTGCTGTTATCGCCAGAGTAAATGATGATGCTACTGTTGGTGTCATTGTATCGGTTAACTGTGAGACGGACTTTGTTGCCAAAAACGAAAGCTATGTGACCCTTGCCAACCAATTGGCTGACGTGGCACTTGGTCACGATAGTTTAGAAAGCTTTTTAGCAGCTGACTTTAGTGGAATGACCGTTGCTGAAAAACTCACAGAGCAAACAGGAGTCATCGGAGAAAAAATCGAAATCGGCGGATTTGAACGCCTCGAAGGTGCGTTTGTCGGTTCATATATCCACGCTGGAAACAAAATTGCAACCCTCACCAGCTTGTCTGCTGGAGTAGATGGAGCTGCAGAAGCCGCCAAAAACGTAGCGATGCAAGCTGCTGCGATGAATCCTATCGCCCTTAATGAGGATGGAGTTGACGCTGCAACCGTCGAAAAAGAAATTGAGATTGCTAAGGACCAATTACGTCAAGAAGGAAAGCCCGAAGCAATGCTCGACAATATCGCCAAAGGAAAGCTAAAACGCTTTTTTAAAGATAATACCCTTGTCAATCAAGCGTATATCAAAGACAGTAAACAAAGCGTTGCGGACTATGTAAAATCAGTCGATGCCGGATTGACAGTCACTGGATTTAAACGCTTGGCGTTGGTGTAAATTCAAAAAAACAACTTTAAAAAACCTCGAATATTACCGAGGTTTTTTTTTGATCCTTACCCAAGGAGGTTTTTGGTTATATTTGCACAAACATCACCAATGCAATACAAACGTATTCTTTTAAAACTCAGTGGCGAAGCCCTCATGGGCGATCGCTCGCATGGGATAGACCCCGAACGTTTGGCGAATTACGCAAACGAAATTAAAACCGTTGTTGACCAAGGAGTTGAAGTTGCTATCGTCATTGGAGGTGGCAATATTTTTCGTGGAGTGGCAGGAGCAAGCAATGGCATGGATCGGGTACAAGGCGACTATATGGGCATGTTGGCAACTGTCATCAATGGGCTTGCTTTGCAAAGCGCTTTAGAAGACGCCGATGTGCAAACACGATTACAAACAGCAATCAAAATTGAGGCAATTGCAGAGCCTTACATCAAAAGACGTGCGGTGCGCCATTTGGAAAAAGGGCGTGTCGTCATTTTTGGTGCAGGCACTGGAAATCCATTTTTCACTACAGACTCTGCGGCTGTTCTTCGTGCAATTGAAGTCGATGCGGATGTGATCTTGAAAGGGACGAGAGTGGACGGGATTTATGATGCTGACCCAGAAAAAAATGAAGGTGCTATAAAATTTGATTCTATTAGCTTTAAAGATGTTCTCCAAAAAGGACTTAAGGTGATGGACACTACTGCCTTTACATTGAGTCAAGAAAACGACCTCCCCATTGTCGTGTTTGACATGAATACAGTTGGAAACTTGGAGCAAGTTGTCCAAGGAAAAAAAATCGGAACAACCGTAAATTAGATTTTATGGAAGAAATAACATTTATCATGGACATTGCCAAAGAGGCAATGGAAAAATCACTTGACCACCTCGACAAAGCTTTTGTCAATATCCGTGCTGGCAAAGCAAATCCAGCGATGCTGTCATCAGTTAAAATCGAATATTATGGTGCGCAAACGCCACTGAGTCAAGTCGCAAACATTAACACCCCCGACGCGCAAACCCTTTCTGTACAACCATGGGACAAAACACAAATTCCTGATATTGAGAAGGCAATACTTGTTGCCAACCTTGGTTTTAACCCGTCAAACAATGGTGAGTCGGTGATTATTAATATTCCACCACTGACCGAGGAAAGACGAAAGGACTTGGTGAAACTTGCAAAATCGGAAGCGGAAAATGCAAAGGTTGGGATTCGAAATTCTCGTAAAGACGCAAATAATGAATTAAAAAAAATAGCTCTCTCAGAAGACCAATTGGGAAATACTGAAGTCGATGTGCAGACCATGACCGACGGCTACATCAAAAAAGTTGACGAAAAATACACCTCAAAAGAAGACGAAATAATGACAGTTTAATAGTACTGTTGTTCGCATATTGCTATGATAAAATGGGTTACCACTCGATTTTGGAGCACAGTTGCTTCATTAATCCTTCGAAATAGAATTTTTTGCATATTACTGATAGTAGCCACCACCATTTTTTTGGGAATGCAAGGGGGTTCCCTTTGCACGTG
>UPTN01001171.1_pt1 | contig 11891 bp, 1 predicted proteins | sample 2160111 | NCBI WGS metagenome assembly UPTN01 (sample SAMN06265058, study PRJEB28932) | marine metagenome | isolation source: Columbia River Estuary | place: USA:Columbia River Estuary, USA | collected 2014-05-05 | reverse complement strand
AAGGCAGATGAAGATACAGATGATAATAATATAGACCAACTCATTACGCAAGATCTCCTACTATGTAATAAGTGTTGGCTGTAGTTGAGTCAGGTATTAGACTGACTGATGAATATTGTGCGCGGGTCGCTAGAAGTCCATCTGCGCTGAGAAGTGTTGTACCTGCACCTTGCACAAAAGTAACTTGTCCTGCTCCTGTTTGTATCCATGTTGAAACTTCTGTACCAGTTAAGCCTGTGTTAACTGTTACAGTCAGTGCAGCCGCATTGTTCATGCGGCGTACTACGTTACCAGCTAAATCTGCGTCTACTACAACGTGTGATGCAGTTAATTCAGTCTGCGCCATCGCACCCTTCCAAACTGTTTGGCCAAGTTCAGTATCAAGTGCAGTTACAATTTCAGCACCTGTTTGGTCTGCGGTCGCACTTGTTTCAATACCTGCAAGTTTTGTGAATTGAGCGTCAGTGAAGGCATTCGCTTCTGCTTGATAAGCAGTTTTAATTTCAGCACCTGTTTGGTCGGCTGTTGCACCATCTTCAACGTTTAGTATTGTGCGTACTTGAGCGGCTGATAGGTCTTCCACTACGCCTGTTGCAGCGGTTGCTCTGCCTTTAAATGTCTGTGTTGCTACGTTAGCAAGCTTTGCGTTTGTTACAGCACTGTTGTCAATTGTCCATGTCGCGCCAGATGCAGTGACCGTTATGTCGCCCTTATCACCATCAGTAACTCCGCCATCTGCAATGGTTATGGTTGCTACACCAGCTACATCAGTTACTGTAACAGCTGATCCAACAAAATTGATTGTAGTTGGTGCCGCCACTGCTAACGACCCTTCATCCTGTATGTCAGGACCTGTGTAACCGTTTGCTAATATTGCATCAGACGAGTCAGCAATAACTTTTTGTATATTTTTTACATTAATTCCAAGTCTAGTTGTTACAAGACCTGGACCAGGACCGCTTGCTGTGGATACTGCGCTATCATTAGTAATCGCAGCAATGACTGTTGCGTCTATATCAATTTGATTAAGTAGGGCATTGAGCTCATTGATTGTGTTTACTGCCATTATTCGTTCCTAAACTTTCTAGTATTTATGGACTATTAGTCCTTTGTATTATCTGCTCTATATTCTGTTTGATCTACAGATATGCCTGAGTAATCAGCGTCGTAAGTGGTTGTATTATCATGTGGCACATCTACTGTAATTGTTGTTGTGCCGTCTACTAATGTATTGTCTGCTGTCAAGTCTGGGTAATTTTCTGTCCAGTAGACTTCAATCAATTCTTCTAGTTCACTTTGTAAACTTTCAATTGCTGTTGCTGTCTGCTGTTGTAGTACCCATTGTGTGAGCAGTATATCACCATAAGGGAAAATTGTACCAAATCCTTCAGTACGAATTGTAACACCATTTGGATCTAAGTTAGCTACATCAAGCAATCCGGAACCAAGTTCATTCCAGGCTGGTGCTAAATCGCCGCCGGCTCCTGTTGTAAAGTCACCATAATCACTCAAGTTTCCATTTTCTGTAAGTCCAAGTTGATACTCATCTTCAATTATATCAGCAAAGCTGTGTGGCCGTGCAAATGTTCCTTGTGTGCCACGAGTGATACCAAACAACACCGTAAACGATTCATTAAAGCCGCTGCTAAAGCCAGTTGTAAATGATGCAGTGAATCCAGTTGATGGAAGTGTTTGGTCAACGTTCATTCCAGAGTCAAATCCAATTGTAAATCCACTACCTAAACCAAAGAATGGGTCACCAGTAGCTGAACTTTCGTATTCTATACGCTCACCGTTTATCCAAATTGCTCCAGGCCCAGGCCCAATTGCAGATTCATCTGCTACGTTGATGATAGGAATTGGTCTGTTATAATCTGAAGTCAAATTAATTCCTACCAATGCTTTTCTAGTGTTAACAATCTGGCTTGAGTAATTGACACCTTGATTGCCTACAGAAAGTCTAAAGCTTCTAGTAAACGTCTCGTCAATTGTTTCACCCACAGGGTTAGTTTGAACTCTAACCTCTACTGCATCTTGACTGTCAAAGTCAAACTGGTCATCGGCTGTCTTGCGTATAATACCATCACGTAGTTTGCTACGGAATGGCTTTACAGTTTCAACATAATCAAAGAAATCATCAGCGCCATCACTGAAGAATTTATTGTAACGCTTCTCTAATGTATCTTCTACAACCATCTTGAAATAGCTGCTCTTGAAGATCCAGTCTGGCTCGCGTTGTTCGTGCATAACGTGTTTAACTAGATCAAACCACAAGTCTGAGTAGAGGCTTCGGCGTTCTTCAACCCACATCTGATTAAAGAAGCTGTCAAAAATTTCAATCATTACTGCGCTAGCACTCTTGTCCCACTCGTCTGTGTCCCAGTTTTCTACGTCCCATCCTGTTCCGCCTGCTGTAGTATCCCATAGCAGTGTGTTGAATCGAATTGTCGCTTTTTCTTTATAAACATTGACCCACTCACCACCAGTGTACTGCCATACGCTGCGACGGCGTCTGCCATCAATGTCAGCGCTATTTTCTACCTGTGCAACTTGTCCTTCAGTCGGAGTCAGGTTGCCAAGTTCACTCTTAAACTCAACAAAGTAATCGCCAACACCGCGCTCAAATGTACTACCACTTAGACTCCAGTCTACAAAATTCCAATACTGTGTAATGTCATATTCTAGTCCGCCAACAAAGAATGAACGTTCAAATTCTTCACGCCAAGGCAGGTCGCTGTCAATTAAATTGATTTCACTTAGTTGGTTGTTAATTTTATCAACAGCCACTTTGCGAGCCTTTTCAATATCCTTAAACCAAGTTTGGTGCGGACGAGTCTCAATACCATAACGCACGTTTGGATGTAGGTTCCTGTCAGGAATTGACTGTGGTGTATTAATTTTAACTGTATCTACGCCTGTGTACAAACCGTCTGGATTATTTTGATTTAGCTCAAGTGGCGTCCAATAATCATTATTAACGTCCCCGTCTGGGTTATTGTTGATAGATGTAATATGGCAGCGGAAGTACACGCCAAGAGCACTACGTACTACTCGATCTGGTGAATACGTTGTGCCACTATTCCATTCAACATAATCAAATGTTTCTGTATCTTGTGTAAACCCTGCCAAACTATCGCGCAAGCTAATGTGCAGCCATTCAGGAATTACAAGGTCTGGATCATTTTCAGCAAACAATGCAAACTCCTGATGATAGTCGCTTGCGTTTGCATCATAATTTACTTGCATAATCAAATCTTCAAATCCATTTGATTTGCTCAGGCTGCTGACAAGCAATGTGCTGTCGCTAGTTGCTGCTACCCAATCAATACTTTGCGCTGTTGGATCTTTTATGATGTCTGTAAGTTGACGAACACTATAATTACGTTCTATTGTAGGTGTAGTTGTCTTGTTCTTTACCCAGAAGTAGAAGTATGTTTCAATTTGATTTGTATTACGGTTAACTTCTATTTCTTCACACCAGTTGTACTGCACATCATCATATTGATCTAGAATCTCATATGGTTGCCCTGTTAGTTCTTGTCCATCAATAATTGTACCTGATTGTACCGCTGTAACGTATTCATCTGGTGTAACTGGGCTCTTGGTCCATTCATATACGTCAATCGTAGCAGTTGGGAATAGTTGTCCCCATTGCTCTTGACGATATTCTGTTGTGCTTTGGTCATAGTTGAGGTAGATTGCGTTTTTCAAATCCCACCATGTTGTACCAACTTGTCGCTGTCCCCATGCATTTTCAGCACGTACTTCAAGCTCTGGATCAGTTGAATCTGTGTAATACGCAAAATCAATGTCGCTGCGCAGATCAAGTTCTGCTGCGGCGATACCAGGAATAATGCCTTTAAGCGGATCATAAACTTCATAACGTACTATGGTTTCGCCTGTCTTGTCGCTGTAAAGCACACCGTTCTTAATTGTGTCATTTCTAGTTTTGCTTGTTTCCTCGCGGACAAGAATAAGGTTAGCACCTTCATCAGTGCGCTGAACTTGATAAACTCCGCCACGGTCAAGGCTTAGAGTGCCTCCTGTAAATACTTCGTCTACGTACACATATGTCCCACTGCGGAGTCCAAGAGTGCCATTTACATAGGCAGTATCTGACATTGCTGTATTCGCAGTAGTATTACTTGGGAATCGTACACTACGGATTGGAAGTATCTTTCCAGTAAAGCCTTTTTGCTCAATATAACGATCAACATAGAAACTATTTGTATCTTGTATGCTTGACACTTGGTAAATTCCGTCTAGGCTTGGGATACTAGATGTGTTAACAAGCAATACGTATTCACCAACACTGAGTGTGTGCGGAGCATCACACTTAACAAGCGCATCGTCACCATTTTCTGAACCAGCACATACTTCAAGTATGCCAATTTGGAAGTCTATAGTTTGCAGAACGTTGTAGCGGTTTGTTGTATTAACCGCACCAAGTACGTTGCTACCAATATTATCAATTGTCCAGATGTTAAAGTTAGCTGGGTCCTGTACTACTCCCCAATCGTCTACGTTAAACACGTTGTCAACACTGTCAGTTTGACTGTCATATGTTGCTGCAACTATACCAAGTTCACTGTTAGCTGTGCCGTCGCCAATTATCAACTGCTCATTAGCATAGCTTAACAATAGCGCACCTTCAACTTGGCTTGCTACTAAACCAACAATACCAACCGCATTAATTTGCGTCACAACGTCACCAATTTGTAGATCTACAGCTGGGCTAACCACACTTGGGGTCGCAAGATATGTACCTGCAGTAATACCAAGGGTAGCATTTGCAGTACCACTACCAATTATCAACTGTGAATTTACGCTTTCAATACTCAGTTTGTCTTCAAATATCGTAGCACTAACACCAGTTATAACAGCGTCATTGATTTTTTGAACTACTTGCGGCAAAGTAAGATTAACGTCGACTGTCGCTGTTGTGCCAGATGTCTCTATATCTGTTTGACCAGTAAATCCTAAATCACTGTTATTAGCAACGCCCAAACGGTAGCCAGTCAGGTTGTTAGTACGTGTAAGTACAATTCTATTGCTTGCAACGGCAACTGTAATATCGGCGGGTGCTAGTGCAGCCAATAATGCAGCTTCAATTTTATCAGCAATAGTATCTTTGTTATCAGTTACATAATCAAGTTGAACTGCAACATCAATTCGTTGACCAGCAGTAATTGATACAGCACCATTTGCAATAACAAAAGTTCTAAAGCTTAACAGGTTTGCATTGTTTATAGATGCTGTGCTACTGTTGTCTAATAGGGCGTTAGCTGCGTCACGATCAGCCTCAAATTGAACGCTATTATTCAAAACTCCGCTTGTTATTGTTGCAACAGTTTCAGTCGAAATGTTTCCACTCAGATCTGCAATCAAATCTAAGTCAAGCTGTATTAATGCTTCCGCTTCCGCTAACCATAATGGTGCGCCACCCACCGCAGTAATTCGATCACCCCAGAATTCTGGGTTTAAGAATTTGTTTGGAATAAAGCCAGTGTCGTAGTAACTTGCAATACGGGCTTCCCATGTTGCTGTAGCGCCTCCAGCAGCGATCCATGCGACGCGCAACGCATTAAGTGTGCTAATACGAGCACTAGCTTCAGTCAATGGAGTCAGTGACCCACCAGCAGTTGTAATTGCATCAGTAAGTGCATTTTCCCATATATCTTGCATTTGTAACGTATCATCAAGTTCGTTAAACGGCACAGTCACAGTTGTCATCAATGCTGGTGATGCTGCGTTTGCATAGTAAATTTCCAACGACTCAGTTGCACTGTTAATTATTGTAGGGTTAGTAACACCACCTGTAATTACAATATCACCATACGTCGTTGTGTCAGCAGTGTTAATAAAGTTGACGTTGATACCATTAATAACCAGAGTAGTACCACTTGCTAGAGATGGATTAGTAACAGTACCATTAAGTATGTAAGGATCGTATGTTGTTTGTGGGTCAGCAAATTTTCTAAATACAACTTCTATCCCATTTGCAATGAATGTCAAATCATTTGCAACCTGAGGGAATAGCTGTGTACCACGTATAACAATATCGCCTTGTACGTTAGTAAGTCCAGTTGATTCAACTTCTAATTGGTATACTTTTCCGTATAGACGAATTAAGTCGCCTTGTACATATGATGTGGTTGAACTCCAGTTTGGCACCAGTGCATATGGCTCAGTTGGGTCATAAATGTCACCAATATCATCAATACTGCCTAAGAAATAATCAATTTCGCTAACAAGCGGTAGGCCTGCATCACGAGTAAACTCTTGATACTTTTCAAGTTCGCCAATTTTCCGGTTGTTTAGCTCTAGTACGCTGTAGACTTCAAACGGTGAGTTATAGTTGCCTGAGACTGCATTTTCTGCGCCCTTATGTAGGTCAATAATCAGGTCATCGCTCTTGTCGCTTACAAACTCTTCGCTAAAGCGGAAGTGCTGTGGGTCAGTCTTAATTTGGTTCGGGTCAATTGCAAACTGCAATGGGCGGCTTTCACTTACATCACCATACTCCCCTAGGCGTACAAGCCACTCTTCATAAATTTCATGTCCAAACTCGGTACCAAAAATGTTCTTGTTTCGAGTCATTGCTTGAATTGCTGCTGCGGTACCTTGATACTTGCGCTCACCCTGTTCAAAGCGGTATGCGCTCTTGTCGCCAATAAACAGATTGGTCATATAAGTTGGCTTACTATAGCCTACATTAAAGCCAATTGTCTGTCGTGTTAGGCGTTCTAGTGCTTTGCTCTCTGCTGATACCCACTCTGTTTCTAATTCGTGAACACTGTTTTCCATGTTGAGCATGAGTCCAGTATCCTGTACAAGGTAACCTGGTGCTTCTACTCGTCCATTCCAGTTGCGTGTTCTTTCGCCAATTAGGCGTACACGGTTTTGGCCAACGCCAATTTCTGGTTGGTAAATTGGATCATTAAATGTAGTTACGTTGTCAAACGCGATGATATGTTCAAATTCAACAACACGGACGCCAACACCATAAAGGCGGTCACTACCGTCCTTCATACTAATTTCAGTTACTTCGTTGTCGCGCAGAACTAATAGCTCATTGCGACGAATATTCTTAAGATTTCCATCTAATACGTTGCTAACACCGTCATAGTTAATGTCAATTTGCTGTAGGACTCCGCGGGGGCCTTGACGGTAGAACAAGCTGCCATCTATGCCGTTTACAAAGTACGGATCAGTTTCAGCACTGTCCAGTGCCCAAATAACAGCAAGTCGAGCTTCTTCTTCCCAACGAGTATAGTTGTCAAATCCTAGGCCTTCGTAGTATTTTCCAAGTCCTAATAGGAATTGGTACAATTCTTGGCGCTTGCGGAATGTTGCCCCATACGGTACGCGAATTGAATTGTTGTGCCACTTGAGATATTTGGTTACATCCGTGCCGCCAATTGTAATACCAACCTGCTTACCAGAAGTGCTTGGGCGCAAGTAGTTAAAGAATTTACTGTCTAAATCATAACCTTCAACCGCGTAACCACTTCCTTCAATTTTTGTAATTTTAACACCACTATAGAATGCAGTTTTGAATGGAGCATTGCGGTCAATTTTAATATCATAGCTTGACTCTGGAATACGGATCAATCCGCTTTGGTAGTCGCCATCAACTTCAATATTCAAGATTCGCTTGTCAGTAAATCCACCTACATGCAATGTGTAATTAAGTGCAAGTCCAGATAAACGATCATTTAGCACATTGGTAGTGCTCTCCTTGACACGATATTCTTCAGCTGGTAGCGAATTGAAACCAAGATGAGTAACAACATATTCAAAATCAATTACGTATTCTAACTCTACGCCTGTCGCTCCTATGTTAGTATCAAATACAACTGTAGGGTCGTTGTCATACCCACGTCCAGGGTCAGTCACCGCAACACCAATTACTTGCCCACCAGCTGTATATGCTACTGCTGATGCATTGCTCCAACATATGTTATCGTCAGCATTAAAGGTAAGGCTTAAGGAAGTATATCCGGTGCCTGGTGCTGTTACATCAATCTTACTAATGATACCTTCTGTTATAAGCTGGTTATGTAGCTCATTTACATGCTGGCGCTGGCACGTAGCTGGATCAATCCATTGCTCTTGCGTTACTGCGCGATTAATGGACCAACGACTTAGCTGCCAAAATGTTTCATGTGTGCTGTATGGACGTAGTTGCAAATAGACTTCTGCAAGAGCAAAACTATATTCGCTACTCTTGCGCCAATTGTTTTCAATTTCACTCCAATCACCAAACACAAAGTCACGTGATGCGTCAAGATCGTCTGGGCGGTCAACTACACGAGCGTCACGTGGCCCAAGCAATGTTGCTGTACCATCAGATGAGACGAGGTCATTTGTAAACCAATCATATGTATTGCGGGCATATCTAATATCAATATAGTTAGGAGTGGTTGCGTTTCCAGTTATACCGTATTTCAATGCTACATTCAATGCGTCACGCTGGCCGCCGGCGGTCCAACTATACGTTGTATCCCACCAAGTTGGCTTAACATGATGCCCTAACATCTCCCACGGATGTGTGTGCGGTCGATCTGTACCAAAATAATATGTGTAAATGCTGCGCCAGCTACCTAAGAACGGTGCAACTGTGCTGAAATTCCATGTAAATTCATTGTTAGCGTCATAATCAACGTCGTCAATTTCAGTAATTCCATTACGAACAGCATAACGGTTATACCAATCGTCAAGTCTTGAATTCATATCTGCAACACTGTAACTGAAATTACGGGATGGATTAGGATACAAATCAATCATATCAAATCCCATGTTGCTGCCAACAAAGTGTGCATCAACCAGGTTGTTATAAATTCTTAACTCAAAATCTCTAAGTGCTGCGCCAACTGGATCAAAGTTAACACTATCTAAATCAAACAAATCACTATTGGCAAGTGTGTGTCTACTACCATCGTGTCCTACTAATTCACCGTCGATAACTTCAACCTGCGTTGGCTTAAAGAAGCCTAGCTTAACTGCACTAAATGGCACATTGCTAATCTGCTTATAATCATACCAACGTAGCGTCAATATTGCGCCAGCATTGCCATCACCAAGATCTACGACAACATTGTCAGGACCATTTACTACGTTATCAGCTATATTGATTACGTTGGTAAAGAAATCTGGACCAGTTGTTAATTCAATCATTCCATTTTCAACAGTATAATCTATGCCGCGCACTAATAGTCGATCAGTAGTGACACCGTTAATATTTTCATTTAAGTAGACGTGTATGTGATTCTGTGTGTCACCATATTGATTGATTAATTCAGGCAAAGCAAACGTAGTCGTACTATCTTTAATGATATATACGATGTTGCGGCTTTGCTTATAGTAAAGCATGTCACTATTTGCATATTTGAATGTGTCATTCTTACCAATATTGATATCACTCAATGCGCGGTCAACCAGGTCACGAACTGAATCCCATGACTCAGTACGCCATAGCTGCGCAACTTTATTACGGAATGTTGTCTTAAAATCAGCATAATCACGACTAAATGACTTGAGAGCGCGGATAGGATTAATATCCTCTTGATCAAGTAGATATTGAATGTTCTTAGTCTTGAAAATTTGTTGACGAATTAGTCCATCAAATGTGTGCTGGCGGTAAGTTTTGTGATAATTGTTGTCACCAACTACATTGCCAACAAATCCTGGCATAGCATTGACCTGCAATGCTAAGTGATTTATCAAATCATCATATCCTGCATTAGTAAACGGTGCATTGTCATTGTTATAGAAATGTATAGGCGCAACATCGTAAACTACATTTGTTAGGTCAGCATCAGGCACGTAACGCAATTCAATTACGTCATCTTGCGTTGTGCTTGCTGTGACTGTGATTTTTGTTCCGCTAAACGTGTAGTCGACATCTTCTATTAGACGTTGATTATTACGTGTCAACCAATAACGATTTTGATTGCTGTTGCTTAGGAAAATCTCACCATATACAGATGGGTCATTTAATTGACGATAGATAACTTTGCTGAACTCATATCCTGCGCTAACACGGAATGTTTTTAACGTGTCTGTGCCTGTATATGTAATACCAGCGTTTGCAGCACCAAATGGGTCTGTCATCTCAATTTTAGTTGCGTCTGCAGAAATCAAATCATTTATAATATAATTAGTCTCATACTCTAATACAAATGATGGGTTAGCATAGCCAATCGGATCACGCCCAATATAGCTGTGTGAATGCCAACGGAATTCACCATTTTCTAAGTTAACTGTGTACTCTCTCGCGCGGTTTACTTCTGCTGTACCTAGTTCAAATTCAACAGTGTTTACACCATCTGCAATTTGTGTTTGAATAATTGGAACACGTTGTGATTCCTGAATATTACTCCAACCATTTAAGTAGTCATTCTTTACCCAATTGCGGTAATAGTAATAGCCAACAACTTCTTCGCTTGTGTTCACTGTAACATTTTCGTTGTAGCGTTGGTTGCTTAATGTCCATTCGAACTTGTAGTTGCTAAATGAACCTTGATCGGTAAATGCTGGCGAAAATCCTAATTCACGGTCAAAGGTAGTCGATGTACTAATTTCATAGCCAAACACTTTGTCACCAAGAAAATCAGTATTATTGAAATCTTCAATTGCAATCTGGTCTTGGTTGTATAATTTAAATAATGGCGCTGTACCACGTTGATCTTTAGTCTGCGACGCGATCCATACACTATCGCTAAGGTGGTAAAGTGATCCTTTTTCTGTCCCTTTATCAACTAACACGTAATCATCGTCTGAATATGTGTTATATGCAGTAAGCAAAATGTTTGTGCCGACTCCGCTTACTGTAAATGCTGCACCAAAGAATGTGTTTTGATTACCCAAGTTAAAAGAGCTGCTAAAGCTAGCGCCAAATGGTCCTGAGTCCGGAACAACGTTACCTGGATCTTCCTTTGCGACAAGAACAATGTCGCCGTCTTGTACAGCATTTTCACCGTCTACTAAGAACTCTTCTGTACCGCTTAACATTTCTGTTACTTGTGATAAACTAAGTGCATAGTCGACAGTTTCAACATAGTTTTTACCTGAATTGTATAATTCCATATCTGCGTGGAATTCAATAATTGGTCGTTCTGCTCGTGTGTGTACGTTAAAGTATGCCTCTAAGTCAAGATCATTAAAATCTGTTGCTATTTTTAAAGCATAAGAACTGAACCATTTGTTTGATCGCGCCCAAGAGTTCTTGTCGCTTGCCCAACGTTCCATAACAATGTAACTTTTGTTAAGCACAAGGTCATCTCTGTTAATTGTAGTTGCAATGTCATACGATGGAAACGTTGATATGCCATCCCACGGTGTAGTGTCATAATCAAGTGTGTCCCATCCCTCACGTGATTCAATTTGATATGGCGTAGTTTCTGGAAACACAATATTGCCGCTAGCGTCAACAATTTCAACTAGCTTAATTCCGCCACTGCCGCCTACGTTTTCAACATAGTAAATAGCATTAACTTCATAACCATTGCCAGAACCAACATTAGGTCCTATAAATTGTACACGTAATCCATTTACAAATTCGACGCTTTTATCATTTGTAAGATTAGGAGTGGTATATTGACTTAAAGACGTGATCTTAGAAATGGTAATAGGCTCAATTACTTTAGGTTCAATTTGAATAAGAGGCATATCGCCTTCCAGCCAGTAATAGTTACGGTAATTCATAAACATATCTGCATTGATTGGCAAATCTAGTACATAACCTGGTTCACTAAACGCACGGTCATGGTTGTCTAAATCTGCACCTAAACTTGTAAGACGATCTAACCAGTTTATGTACGACGTTGTTTGCTCAACAGTATCGCCTACACGACTAACAACACCAGGCTGAAATTGATAGTTGAGGC
>UPTN01001169.1_pt1 | contig 11893 bp, 7 predicted proteins | sample 2160111 | NCBI WGS metagenome assembly UPTN01 (sample SAMN06265058, study PRJEB28932) | marine metagenome | isolation source: Columbia River Estuary | place: USA:Columbia River Estuary, USA | collected 2014-05-05 | reverse complement strand
TGTTTGATGAACGTAGAGCTGAAAAAATCAGTGATGATGTTATTGCAAAATGTCACCAATGTGGTAATCCTTTTGATATTCATACTAACTGCTCTAATGATGCCTGTCATTTGCTATTTATTCAGTGTGATTCATGTAAAGAAGAAATGAACAATTGCTGTTCAACAAACTGTAAAGAAATCCATGCTTTACCTTTTGTAGAACAAAAGAAACTTAGAAAAGGACAAGGTAACAGTAATGATATTTTCAAAAAAGGGCGTGCAGATCATTTACCATATAAAAAAGATTTGAGGAATATTTTTGATGTATTTGACTCAAAGAAATAAATGAACATATACAAACTTCTTAAACTTAACAGAGTTGTAAAAAATCACAGAATTAAATTCTTAGTGCTTTACCTATTGCATAAGTTAAAATTACGCTACTTAGCTGTTAATTTAGACCCTGTTATGGCTTGCAATTTAAGATGCAAAATGTGTTATTTCACAGATGCAGATTATGTAAAAACACTCAAAGGTCAGTTTAAAGAAGAGGAACTTAATCAAGTTGCCAAAACCATTTTTAATCGTGCTTTAAAGCTTCAAATAGGCTGTGGCACTGAACCGACTCTTTATAAGGATTTGGTAAAAATTGTAGCACTAGGTAATGCTTACAAAGTGCCATATATTTCAATTACCACAAACGCTAATTTGCTAGATGAAGAAAAAATCGAAGACTTATTAAAAGCAGGACTTAATGAATTTACAATTTCATTGCATGGAGTAAACAAAGAATCTTACGAGAACTTTATGAAAAAAGCCAGCTATGAAAAATTTCACAACGCCTTTAAAGCTTTTGAAAAATTAAAAGCTAAGTATGATTTTAAAGTGCGAATTAATTATACGTTTAACAAAGATAATTTTTACGAATTAAGCGAAATATTTAATCACTTTAGTGGGAAAAGTTTTGATATTCTTCAAATAAGACCAATCCAGAAAATTGGAAACACAGAATACAATGATTTTGATTTAGAATCAATTAGAAGTGATTACCCTCAATTAATTAAGTACATCAGGAATGAATGTAAGCAAAACAATATCACTTTGTTAGCACCAAATGAAATTCCGAAAGCCAGCGAAACAAATACTTCAAGTTTTATTTTTGATTACACTTTTTGCTATATATCTCCAAATAAATTTTGGAAACCAGACTTTAATTGGAGATCACAAACATTCGAAGATTTTTCAGATGAAATTGGCTGGAGTAATCAACTTTTTTCAAATGTTTTCAAATCTAAAACAGAACTAAAAACCCTTTCAAATCGATTAAATTATGAGATCGATTTTAATTAAGTTATTCCTATTTTAAAGTCAGCATAATAATCTTATCTTTACGTTTTAAATAAATTACTAACGCTCATTCGCAACAACTTAGTTGTTAGTGAATTCAATATATAAAAATATATGGCATGTAGCAGTTGTTCAACTGGTAAAGATGGTCAGCCAAAAGGATGCAAGAATAATGGCACTTGTGGTACTGATAGTTGTAATAAATTAACAGTCTTTGATTGGCTTTCAAACATGTCACTTCCTAATGGAGAAACACCTTTTAATTGGGTTGAAGTTCGATTTAAAAACGGCCGAAAAATATACTTTAAAAATTCTGAAAATCTGACATTAAGTATTGGTGATGTTGTAGCAACTCAGGCGCAATCTGGTCATGATGTCGGTATGGTTACTCTTGCGGGCGAATTGGTTCGTGTACAAATGAAGCGAAAAAATGTATCTGAAGACGATCCAGAGGCATTAAAAATTTATCGTAAGGCTTCTCAGAAAGATATTGATATTTGGTCTACTGCCAGAGACAAAGAAGATGCTATGAAAGTGAAAGCAAGACAATTTGCAATTAACTTAAATCTTCAAATGAAAATTTCTGATATTGAATATCAAGGAGATGGTAGCAAAGCAACATTTTATTACACAGCTGAAGAGCGTGTTGATTTTAGAGAGCTCATAAAAGTATTCGCAAAAGAATTCAGAACTAGAATTGAAATGAAACAAGTAGGTTTCCGCCAGGAAGCAGCACGTTTAGGAGGAATAGGATCTTGTGGTCGCGAGTTATGTTGCTCTACATGGTTAACAGATTTTCGCTCAGTAAGCACTTCTGCAGCACGATACCAGCAACTTTCATTAAACCCGCAGAAACTTGCTGGGCAATGCGGAAAATTAAAATGTTGTTTAAATTATGAGCTTGATACGTATTTAGATGCCTTAAAAGATTTCCCAAAATCTGACGTAAAATTATTGACAGAGAAAGGGAAGGCAGTGTGTCAAAAAACAGACATTTTCAAGCGGCACATGTGGTTTGCTTATGAAGGTGAATGGATGAATTGGTTTATATTAACGGTAGATCAAGCAAATGAAATCATTGCCTTAAACGCTGAAAACAAAAAGGCACAAAGTCTTGAAGAATATGCTGAAGTGCTTAAAGAAGAGACTAAAGTTGAATTTGAAAATGTTGTAGGCCAAGATAGTTTAACGCGCTTTGATAGTCCAAAACACAATAATAAACGTAGAAATAATAAGAGCAGGAATAGAAACAGGAATAAGAATAGAAAAAAATCGCCTAGAAATGCAAAGTAAGTTTAAGTGGGTTTTTGGGATTTTAGTTTTGGTTATATTATCATGTGATTCGAAGCGTTTTTATGACCAGTATAAATCGGTTGATAATCAATGGGAAAGAGACAATATAATCGAGTTTGATTTTTCTCCAACGGATACAATGAAAACGTTTAATTTATTTATCAATATAAGAAATACTAACGATTATAAATTCAATAATTTATTTTTAATTGCTGAAATAAATTACCCAAACGGTAAAAGTGTTGTGGACACCTTAGAGTATAAAATGGCAAGTCCGAATGGGGAATTAATGGGTACTGGGTTTACAGACGTTAAAGAAAGCAAGCTTTGGTATAAAGAAAACTTTACGTTTAATGAATCTGGAGATTATAAAATAAAACTACAACACGCAATGCGAGAAAATGGAAATATTAATGGCGTTAATGCGTTAGAAGGAGTAACAGATATTGGGTTTAGAATTGAAAATTCAAATTAATAATTATTGAACACTATTATTGTAAAGTTTGTGCAATATGACAAAAAAGAAAAAAGCTGTAACTAATCAAAATTTCAAAACATATATTGGATGGTTCTGGAAATTATTCTTAGGAGGTTTTTTAGGAATAATCTTACTGTTTTTACTCACGTCTTGGGGCTTTTTTGGAGAGCTGCCAGACTACACACAACTTGAAAACCCTAAAACTAATTTAGCAACTGAAATTATCTCTTCCGATGGGCAGCTAATTGCTAAATATTATTTAGATGACAATAGGACTCCGGTTGAATATAAGGAGTTATCAAAGCACTTAGTTGATGCATTAATAGCCACTGAAGATGTGCGTTTTCATGAACATTCAGGAATTGATGCTAGAGGAACTTTAAGAGCGGCTTTTGCAAAATTGACACTGAGAGATAAAGGAGGGGCAAGTACAATTTCTCAGCAGTTAGCCAGACAGTTATTTGTTGGAGTTGCTTCACAAAGTACTATAGAAAGGTTGGCTCAAAAACTAAAGGAATGGGTTATTGCCATAAAGTTAGAACGTCAATACACCAAAGAAGAAATTATTGCTCAATATTTTAATATCTATGATTTTGGGAATAATGCCGATGGAATTCGAAGTGCTGCCAGAATTTACTTTGGCAAAGAACCTATTGAATTAAACATAAAGGAATCTGCTATGTTAGTAGGGATGTTTAAAAATTCATCGTTGTATAATCCAATACCAAGTAGAAACCCTGTAGGAGTAAAAAATCGCCGAAATGTAGTACTGTTTCAAATGGAAAAATATGGCTATGTTTCTCAGAAAGTCAAGGATTCTCTTCAAAAAACAGAATTAGATTTAAATTTCTCGCCCGAAACGCATAGAGAAGGATTAGCAACGTATTTCAGAGAATATTTAAGAACATTCATGAAGGATTGGGCTTCTAAAGATGGAAATAAAAAACCAGATGGTTCAAAGTATAATATCTATTTAGATGGCTTAAAAATTTATACAACCATTGATTCTAGAATGCAAAAGTATGCTGAGAATGCTGTTGCTCAGCACATGCCTAGATTACAAGCTGAATTTTTTAATCAAAATACCCCAAAAAGAAACCCAACCGCACCCTTTCTAGAACTCGACCAAGATGAAATTAAGAGTTTGATGAACCGTGGAATGAGGCGTTCAGAGCGGTGGAGAAAAATGAAGAATGATTTAGGTAAAACAGAAAAAGAAATCATTGCATCTTTTGATAAACCTGTCCAAATGGAAGTTTTTTCATGGAAGGGTGGTAAGTATACTGAAATAGACACGGTGATGACACCAATGGATAGCATGCGTTATTACAAATCTTTTTTGCGTCCAGCAATGATGTCAATGGAGCCACAAACAGGACATGTTAAAGCTTGGGTAGGTGGTATGAATTACAAGCATTTCCAGTACGATATGGTAAAACAAGGGAAACGTCAAGTTGGATCAACTTTTAAACCCTTTGTATATGCTGCTGCTATTGATCAATTGCATTTATCTCCTTGTGACTCTTTACCTCGATCACAAATTACAATTGATGCTAATAAATATGGTAACCCTGAACCATGGGCCCCTAAAAACGATAACAATAACTACTCGGGATTTTTGACGCTTAAAGCTGCATTAGCAAATTCTGTAAATACTGTTACTGCAAGATTAATGGATAAAATTGGACCACAACCAGTTATTAATTTAGCTCATAACTTAGGGATAGAAAAAGATATTCTTCCTGTACCAGCAATTGCTCTGGGAACGGAGGATTTAAGTGTCTATGAAATGGTAGCTGCCTATTCTTCTTTTGCCAACAAAGGGGTGTACACAAAACCAGTTATGATTACTACTATTGAAGATAAAAATGGAACAATACTTTACCAAACGGTCCCTGAAACAAAAGATGTGTTAAGTGAAGAAGCTGCTTATGTAACAGTTAATTTATTAGAAGGAGTAACAGAAGGTGGTTCAGGTACAAGATTAAGACATACTTATGGCTCAGATGCATCTTATAAAGAAATAATTACAGGGTATCCCTACGAGTTCGATAATCCTATTGCAGGAAAAACAGGAACGACACAGAACCAAAGTGATGGTTGGTTTATGGGAATGGTTCCAAACTTAGTAACGGGTGTATGGGTTGGCGGAGAAGAAAGGTCTATCCATTTCCCTGGCATTACTTATGGGCAAGGAGCGGCAATGGCTTTACCTATTTGGGGATTGTTTATGAAAAGTTGCTATGCAGATGAAACACTAAGTGTATCAAAAGCAGAGTTTGATAGACCTGAAGATTTATCTATAGAAGTTGATTGCAATAAATACAATGAAAATCTAAGAAAGAATAAAAACCCGCTGGATGATATTCCTGAAATAGATTTTTAAAATCTCAAGCCATTCTTTTTAGAATGGCTTTTTTATTTCGTATTTTTAAATTATAAAATTAGTAGGATGATAAACAAAAAAGTAGAGAGTGTTTCCATTGCTTTAGAAGGCGTAAAGAGTAATATGACATTTATGTTTGGAGGTTTCGGCTTAAGTGGAATACCTGAAAATTCTATTGCAAAACTTGTTGAATTAGGTGTTGATGGGTTAACGTGTATCTCTAATAATGCGGGTATTGATGATTTTGGACTAGGCTTGTTGTTGCAGGAAAAACAAGTCAAAAAAATGATATCTTCTTACGTTGGTGAAAATGATGAATTTGAGCGTCAAATGCTAAGTGGAAAGCTAGATGTAGAATTAATTCCGCAAGGCACATTAGCAGAGCGGTGTAGAGCAGCTCAGGCTGGATTCCCTGCTATTTATACACCGGCAGGATTTGGAACTGAAGTGGCTGAAGGGAAAGAAATTAGAGAATTTGATGGTAAAATGTATGTTTTAGAACACGCTTTTAAAGCAGACTTTGCGTTTATAAAAGCATGGAAAGGGGATGCAGCAGGGAATTTAATTTTTAAGGGTACGGCAAGAAACTTTAACCCAAATATGTGTGGTGCTGCAAAAATCACAGTTGCTGAGGTTGAAGAATTAGTTCCAGTTGGGGATTTAGACCCTAATCAAATTCACATACCTGGAATATTTGTTCAAAAAATATTTCAAGGAGAGTTTTATGAAAAACGCATTGAACAACGAACAGTAAGACAAAGAAATTAGTATGTTAGATAAAAATGGAATAGCTAAACGTATAGCAAAGGAAGTTCAAGATGGATACTATGTGAATTTAGGAATCGGAATTCCAACTTTAGTAGCTAACTATGTTAGGAATGATATTGAAGTTGAATTTCAAAGTGAGAATGGAGTACTAGGAATGGGCCCCTTTCCATTTGAAGGTGAAGAGGATGCTGATATAATTAATGCAGGAAAACAGACCATTACAACGTTGCCAGGAGCAAGCTTTTTTGACTCTGCAATGAGTTTTTCAATGATAAGAGGTCAGCATGTTGATCTTACCATACTTGGTGCAATGGAAGTTTCTGAGCAAGGAGATATTGCCAATTGGAAAATTCCAGGGCGTATGGTAAAGGGAATGGGAGGAGCTATGGACTTAGTTGCAAGCGCAGAGAATATTATTGTTGCAATGATGCATACAAATAAGAGAGGCGAATCGAAATTACTTAAAAAATGTTCATTACCTCTTACTGGAGTTGGTTGCGTTAAGAAAATAGTGACTAACCTTGCTGTTTTAGAAGTTACTGATATCGGGTTTAAACTTTTGGAACGCGCTCCAGGAGTTTCAGTCGAAGACGTACAAAATGCAACTGAAGGACATCTTCTTGTGGAAGGTGTCATTCCAGAAATGGACGTTTAATTGCACTAAATGTTAAAAAAAGATGTATTTCATCGAATAATTATGCTTATTAGCTGATAATTTAAAAAGATTTTACATATTAGCAGTCCCCAATACAACTAAACAAATTTAACAGATTTGCCCCAAATCTACCATGAATTTAACTTATGAATGTATCAACAAATCTACCAGAACCTACTTATAGATTTAAAAACTTATTCCTAAGTCTTGAAAACACGATGGATCTTGCAAAAGATATCATGTTATTAACAAAAAAACTATTGATGCTATAAACCTTTGGGTATAGCATCAATTAATTTTTTTGTGTAGTCTTTTTTTGGATTGGCATATATTGAATCAGCCTCTCCTTCCTCTTCAATTATTCCCTTATTCATAACTAATAAGTTATCAGACATATATTTTACAACAGCTAAGTCATGTGAAATAAATATATATGTATACCCAAAATCATCCTTTAATTCATTCAATAAATTTAATACTTGAGCTTGAACAGAAATATCTAATGCAGAAACTGATTCATCACACACAATTAATTTTGGTTCTACGGCAATAGTTCTTGCTATTCCAATACGCTGGCGTTGACCTCCTGAAAACTCATGTGGATATCTATTAAAATGCTCTGCAGATAAGCCAACACATTCTAAAATTTCCAATGCTTTAGTTTTTCGCTCATCAGCAGTATTAAATAGTTTATGAACTTTCATTGGCTCCATAATTGACGCGCCAATGGTAAGTCTTGGGTTTAATGAAGAATATGGATCTTGAAATATAATTTGAATCTCTTTTCGAAGGTTTTGTAAATCTCGTTGTGATAAATTGGTAATGTCTTTACCCTTATAAATTATGGTTCCAGATGTCGCTTTGTCTAATTGTAAAATTGAATTACCAAGTGTTGATTTTCCGCAACCTGATTCACCAACTAACCCTAGAGTTTCTCCTTCGTATAATTTAAAACTCACTTTATCAACAGCTTTAAATAATTTTGTTTTACCAAAGAATCCAGCTTTTGAAATATATGATTTTTCAAGATTGATTATTTGTAAAAGAGGAGGTTTGCTGTATAACTTTTTGTGATTTTCAGCACGTTGTTTATTTGTAATTATTTTTTTCAAATCAGATTTATTGACAACATCTGAAATGGTTGACAATTGCTTAAGCCTTGTATTTAAAGAAGGTTTTGAGCTTATTAAAGCTTGAGTATAAGTGTGGTTTGGGCGCTTAAAAACATTATATGTACTTCCTTGTTCAACAATATTTCCCTTGTACATTACAAGGATTCTGTCAGCAATTTCAGAAACTAAAGACAAGTCATGTGAAATAAAAATAATAGACATTTCATTTTCTTGTTGTAAAGTTTTTAGCAAATCAATAATATCTTTTTGAACCGTAACGTCTAGAGCTGTTGTTGGTTCATCAGCAATTAGAATTCGTGGCTTACATGCTATCGCCATGGCAATCATGACGCGTTGTTTTTGGCCTCCAGAAATTTCATGAGGATATTTTTTATATGTAATTTCAGGTGTTGGAAGTTTTACTTTTTCAAATAGGGAAATTACTTCCCTTTTTGCTTTCTTTTTTGATAAACGGGTGTGTTGTAAAATAATTTCTAAGACTTGCTCTCCACAACGCATAGAAGGGTTCAAAGAACTCATGGGTTCTTGAAAAATCATACCTATGTCATTTCCCCTAATTGATTGAAGGTTATTTAAATTTAAAGCGAGTAAATCTCTATTTTCGAATATAATTTTACCAGAATCTACTTTGGAAATACCTTTAGGTAACAATCCCATTATTGCTAGTGAAGAGACAGATTTGCCGCTTCCAGATTCTCCAACAATTCCTAAAATTTCATTTTTATCTAAATAATATGATATACCATGTATTACTTCATCTGATTTATTATTCGATTGAAAAGAAAGTTTTAAATCTTTTATTTCAAGTAAATGTTTGTTTTGCATATCTAAAATTAGGGCTTTTCTGTAATTAATAAGACACTAAAAGTTTTTAATCGAAAAAGCGTTATCATAATTTTTATTTTAACATAATTTTAATATTTTAAGAGGGAATTAAAAAATTGTAAATTAACCATCAATAATTATGAGAAACTATTATTTTAGGAATATAATCATTTTAATGATTATATTTTTTGGGCACTCTGTTTTTGCCCAAACTAAAAAGCAAAAAGAAGAAATTACAAGTCGTTACGACAAGCAAAAAATTCAACAATTAAAAACGGATTATACGGCTAAGGCAGTTTTAGAAAAAGAACAAGCAAACGCAATTGCTCAACAAAGAGGATGGCAAACAAAGTTTACCACTCAAGACGGTCGTACAGTAGAATTAAAAAAAGTAGTAAATGGCAAACCGATTTATTATACAACTTTTAATGTAGCCGCCGCTAAATCTACGAGAGTAGATCACTTAAACTCAGGAGGGTCGTTAGGTTTAAATCTAGACGGTCAAAACATGACAGCTTATGTTTGGGATGGTGGTGTAGCAAGAGCATCTCATCAAGAATATGATGGAGCAGGAGGGAGTAATAGATTTTCCACTGGAGATTCAGGTTCATTAAATTATCATTCTGCTCACGTAACAGGAACAATTATTGCCTCTGGAGTTCAAGCTAATGCAAAAGGAATGGCGTCACATGCGCAAGCGATTGGATATGACTGGAATAGTGATTTAGGAGAGGCAACCACAGCCGCTTCTAATGGAATGCTAATTTCTAATCATTCTTATGGTTATGCCGCAAGAAACCAGCAAGGTCAAGTTCAATTACCTCAGTATTATTTTGGCGGCTATATTGATGATTCTAGAGACTGGGATAACCTTATGTTTAATGCACCCAACTATTTAATGGTTGTTGCTGCTGGTAATGATGGTAATGATGATACTGCTAATACCAATCCATCCGGAGGTTTTGGATATGATAAATTAACAGGGCATTCTACTTCAAAAAATAACTTAGTTGTTGCAGCTGCAAATGATGCAAATATTGATTCAAATGGGAATTTAATAAGTACAACTATTGCTACTTTCAGTAGTGAAGGGCCAACGGATGATTTCCGTATAAAGCCGGACATTGCTGGTAACGGAGTTTCAGTATATTCTACATACGAATCAAGTGATACTGATTATAATTCAATTTCAGGAACATCAATGGCTTCTCCAAATGTAGCAGGATCTTTAGTTCTATTGCAACAACATGCAAATAATGTAAATGGCTCATTTATGAAAGCCGCAACCTTAAAAGGATTAGCTCTTCATACAGCAGATGATGCTGGAGCATTTGGACCAGATGTTATATTTGGGTGGGGATTATTAAACACAAAAGCGGCCGCTGAAGCCATAACACAAAACGGGAATGAATCAAAAATTGAAGAATTAACATTAACGTCTGGACAAACATATTCTATAACTGTTGACTCTGATGGAGTAAATGATTTATTAGCATCTATTTCTTGGACGGATAGAGCAGGAATTGCTAACACTGGAACGGTAAACTTAACAACACCTGTTTTAGTAAATGATTTAGATATTAGAGTTACTAAAGGAGGGATAACGAACTTTCCTTATGAGTTAACAAGTGCTTTAACTAATGTACAGCAAGATAATAATGTAGACCCTTATGAAAGGGTAGATGTTACTAATGCTTCTGGAACGTATACTGTTACTGTAACAAATAAAGGGTCTCTAACTGGAGGGAGTCAAAACTTCAGTTTAATTGTAACAGGTTTAAGTGGAACACCAGTAATTTGTAATGCGACAACACCTAGTGTTTTAAATGTTGATGGATTTGGTTCTTCAGCTGCTACAATATCTTGGGATGCAGTTCCAGGAGCATCTTATGATGTTAGATATCGTGAAACAGGAGGATCTTGGATTATAACAAATATAGCTGGAACTTCAACTTCATTATCAGGATTAACACCACTGACGTCTTATGAGGTTCAAGTAAGAAGTATATGTCCAGATAATTCGACATCAAATTATAGTAGCTCAGTTAATTTTACAACGACAGAAGTTCAGCTTAACTATTGTAATTCTGCTAGTACAAATATTAGTGACGAATATATTGGTCGCTTACAATTAAACACAATAGATAATGTATCTGGAGGACAGTTTTATACAGATTTCACAAATATTTCAACCGATTTAAATAAGGGTAATCAATATACAATAACAGTAACACCAACATGGACTGGTACAGTATATAGTGAAGGTTATGCTGTTTGGATAGATTATAACAGAGATGGTGATTTTGGAGATGTTGGTGAACTGGTTTGGTCGCAAGCAGCAACTCAATCAACACCAGTTAGTGGAGGTTTTACTGTTCCATCTGGTGCAGCTGACGGAGCAACCAGAATGAGAGTTTCTATGAAATATAATGGTATACCTGCTTCATGTGAAACTTTTCAATATGGTGAAGTTGAAGATTATACTGTTAATCTGGGAGCGGGAGTAGCTGACACTATCGCACCGGTGATTATATTAACAGGATCTGCGACAATGAATTTAAATGTTGGAGATTCTTTTACAGATCCAGGAGCAACAGCTTCTGATAATATAGATGGTGATTTAACTTCAAGTATTGTCACAACTGGAGCTGTTGTTCTGGATACAGCGGGAACTTATCAAATTACATATAATGTAAGTGATGCTGCTGGTAATGCTGCCACTCCAGTTATCAGAACTGTAATTGTTTCTGAACCGGCAGGCGATACAGAAGCACCAACTGCACCATCAAACGTATTAGCTTCTGCAATTACTGAAACAACTGCCACCATATCGTGGAATGTGTCTTCAGATAATGTTGGAGTTACTGGATATAATGTATATCAAGGAACTACTAATATAGGAACTGTGACTTCTGCAGCTGCAAATATTACTGGTTTAGCGGCTTCAACGGGATACACCTTTAGTGTTACTGCTATTGATGCAGTAGGTAATGAATCTTCATCTGGTTCTGTAACGTTTACAACTTT
>UPTN01001168.1_pt1 | contig 11897 bp, 11 predicted proteins | sample 2160111 | NCBI WGS metagenome assembly UPTN01 (sample SAMN06265058, study PRJEB28932) | marine metagenome | isolation source: Columbia River Estuary | place: USA:Columbia River Estuary, USA | collected 2014-05-05 | reverse complement strand
CGCGACCCCGACGTCCTAGACACATGGTTCTCCTCCGGTCTCTGGCCATTCGGCACGCTCGGCTGGCCCGAAGACACCGATGCGATGAAATACTTCCCCGGCGACGTGCTGGTCACGGGCCAAGACATCCTGTTCTTCTGGGTTGCCCGCATGATGATGATGTCCCAAGCGGTGCTGGAGCAAGACCCGTTCCACACCGTCTATTTGCACCAGTTGGTCCGCGACGCCAAAGGCGAAAAGATGTCCAAGACCAAGGGCAACGTGATCGACCCGCTCGATATGATCGACCTATATGGCGCGGACGCTTTGCGGTTCTCGAACGCACAAATGGCGGCCTTGGGCGGTGTTCTCAAAATCTCGGAAGACCGCATCAAAGGGTATCGCAACTTCGGCACGAAACTCTGGAACGCGTTCAGCTTTGCCGAACACTACGAAATCCCCTACCCCGGCGACGCGGTCCGGCCAGAGGCCACGCAAACGCTGAACAAATGGATCATCGGCGAAACCGGCAAGGTCCGCGAAACCGTCGATGCCGCGATGGAAGCATACCGCTTCAACGACGCCGCCGACGCGCTTTATGCATTCACATGGGGTAAGGTTTGCGACTGGTATCTGGAGTTTTCCAAACCCATCCTGCAAGGCGAAGACGCAAGCGCCAAGCTAGAAACAGAACAAACCCTGCGCTGGGTGCTGGACCAATGCCTGATCCTGCTACACCCGATCATGCCTTTCATCACCGAAGAATTGTGGGGCTTGGCCGACAACCGCACCAAAATGCTGGCCCATGCAGATTGGCCAACGTTCACGAGCGCGGAACTGATCGACACCGACGCTGATCGCGAAATGAACTGGGTCATCGGCCTGATCGACAACGTCCGTTCAGCGCGCGCACAAGTCCACGTGCCTGCGGGGGCCAAGGTACCTCTGCTGGTGACGGGTTTGGACGACAAGGGTCAATCCGCTTGGGACAACAACCATGTGCTGATCCAGCGCCTTGCGCGGATCGAAAGCCTGACTCATGTTGATGATTTCCCCAAAGGCTGCGTGACGATCCCGATGGAAGGCGGCACCTTTGGTATCCCGCTCGCCGACCTGATCGACGTGGGCGAGGAAATCGCGCGTCTCGAAAAGACCATGCAGAAGTTGAGCAAAGAACTTGGCGGTTTGCGCGGGCGCTTGAACAATCCCAAATTCGTGGCCTCCGCTCCGGACGAGGTTGTGGCCGAGGCCCAAGCGAACCTTGCCCTGCGCGAAAACGAAGAGGCGCAGTTGAAAGCGGCGATCGCCCGCCTTCAAGAAATCGGTTAGCGGTAATGGGGCGGTCTTGCAGGCCGCCCTAGTACATTATGGCACGAGGCGTTCAACCGCACGCATCATTCCCAAGCCTTTGTCATAGACCAGCGTCAGAATACGCCGCCCGCCTGTTTTGGCGGCCACTTGCGGCAAAACCCGCACAGTAAGAGCAGCACCGCTGCTTACCAAGAACCCGCGTCGGCTTAGTTTCATCGCAGATCTCCTTAGTTGCGAACCATTCTCATATATGGGTGGTTGCGCTGAATTCAAGCAGGCGGTTATCTAGCTCCATGAAAAGACCACAGCTTACCACCCTCGCCCAATCCTTACCGGCATCCGTTCCATTCGTTGGGCCGGAAACGCAGGAACGCCAAATGGACCGCCCGTTTGTGGCGCGATTGGGGGCCAACGAAAGCGCCTTTGGTCCATCGCCCGCCGCGATTGCCGCGATGCAAAAGGCCGCAGGCGACGTCTGGATGTACGGCGATCCTGAAAGCTATGATTTGCGCCAAGCCCTTGCGCAACATCACGGTATTCCTGCCGAGTGCATCATGGTCGGGGAAGGCATCGACACCCTGCTGGGCGTGTTGGTCCGGCTTTATGTAGGCCAAGGCGACCCTGTCGTGACTTCGGTAGGGGCTTATCCAACATTCAATTACCACGTCGCGGGTTTTGGCGGCGCACTGCACACCGTACCCTACAAAGGTGATTTTGAAGACCCTGACGCATTGCTTGCGAAAGCGGCCGAGGTCGGCGCGAAACTGATTTATATCGCCAACCCCGACAATCCGATGGGCAGTTGGCACAGTGCGGAGGTCATGCAAAGCATGATCAACAGATTGCCTGCGGGTTGCATGTTGATCCTCGACGAGGCGTACGTCGATTTGGCCCCTGAAGGCACCGCCCCCGCAATCGATCCGCAAAGCCCCAATGTCATCCGTATGCGTACCTTTTCCAAAGCACATGGCATGGCTGGTGCGCGTGTCGGCTACGCGATGGGATCAGCAGAGGTCATCAGCGGCTTCAACAAAGTTCGCAATCATTTCGGGATGTCACGGATCGGGCAGATCGGGGCGCTAGCCGCATTGCAAGATAAAGACTGGCTGGCGCATGTGCGCGCACAGATAGAAGCAGCACGTCAACGCATCGCCCAGATTGCCGTTGCAAATGGTCTGACCGTCTTGCCGTCGGCAACGAACTTTGTAGCCATTGATTGCGCAAGAGACGGCACCTTCGCACGCGAAGTTCTGACACATCTCGTCGCAAATGGTATTTTCATAAGGATGCCATTCACAGCCCCGCAAGACCGTTGCATCCGCGTTAGTTGTGGCACACCGGCGCAACTGGATGCCTTTGAAGCCGCGCTTCCAGCAGTCTTGGCCGCAGCCCACGAAAAGTTAGGGTGATTTTTGCAAATCACCCGATAAGCTGTTCCCACGTAGCGAAAGGTGCAGATGTCACAACACACGATCCGCAGCGTCGAAAACTATACCGACGCCTTCCTTACAACGTTGGGCGTCTTCTTGTTCATGGCTTTTTGGGTTATCGCCGCAGCCTTTGGCTATCTTTGGGTCGCGATGACAGCATGCGGGCTTGACTATATATTCAAATGGATTGGCCGCCTGCGCGCGGATTAAGCCCGCTGCGCCAAGGCAAATGCCGCCGCTTCCAATGCGCCCGGACCGTGCGGAATTTCTAGCGCTTTGAGCCCTGCATCGATTGTGCCCAAAACACCCATGATCATATGCGCATTTACATGCCCCATATGGCCGATCCGGAAATATGCATCGGCTGGGCTTCGTCCTAATCCAATACCAAGGGTCAATCCGCACTGATGTTCACACCAGCGGCGCAGTGCATCCCCATGCGGCGAACCAATCTCGATCGAAGTTACCGCGTGCGAGCGGTGCGCCGGGTCCGCAATATTCAACTTTATTGGACCCTCGCTGGACCAGCGATCAACTGCCGCCCAGATAATCTGGGCCAGCTTTTCGTGGCGCGCAAAAACCTCATCTAAGCCTTCGGTTTTAATCATATCAAGGGCGGTACGCAGGCCGTACAGGTGATGTGTCGGGGCTGTGCCGTCAAAATACTGATAATACATTTCGGGGTTCACCCGCGGCCGCCAATCCCAATAGCTGGTAACACAGTTCCCACGTGCAGCATTCGCCTTTTCATTGAACCAGACAAAGCTCATCCCCGCTGGCGTCATCAAGCCCTTTTGACAACCCGATACCATGACATCGACGCCCCAAGCATCCATCTCAAAACGGTCACAACCTAGCGATGCGATGCAGTCAGTCATGAGCAACGCTGGGTGCCCAACGCTGTCCATCACGGCCCGTAGACCTGCGATATCGTTCTTAACACTGGTCGACGTATCCACATGTACCGCCAAAACCGCTTTGATGCGGCTTTCTTTGTCAGCGCCCAGCACTTCGGCGACGCGGGACATATCAATTGGCGCATGCGAGCCATAGTCGATTGTTTCGACGTTCACGCCCATGCCCTCGGCCATTGCGCCCCAGCCAATGCAGAAACTTCCTGTCGCCAGGACCAACACCGTATCACCGCGTGACAACACATTTGCCAACGCGGCTTCCCATGCCGCATGGCCGTTGCCAATGTAGATCGCAACGTTAGCCTCTGTCATTGCGACGGCCTTGAGATCGGGGATCAGGCTGTCGGTAAGATCGTGCAATTCCCCCTCGTAAATGTTCGGTGACGCGCGATGCATCGCCCGCAATACGGCTTCCGGCATGACCGATGGTCCTGGGATAGCGAGATAGGCGCGGCCGTTTGACAATGACATGAGGGGAATCCCGTGAGTGTGGTTTGGATCGGACACTAACGTGGCACTTGCGGGCGTCAAGCTTGCCTAACTTGCCCTGCCCCCCCATTTGCGACTAGACCAATCCTGACCCACACCGCAGAAGGCTCTTTATGCCCCCGCCAACCCCCAAAACGACCGCAACCAAGCAACAATCAGCAACTTCGCTTTTCTGGTGGCTTTGGCGCGATTATCTGCGCCCGCAAAAGCTGTTGCTTGCTGGTGCCGTCGTCTTGATGATGATCGAAGGGTCAATGCTAGCCCTGATCAGCCGCCTGATCCAACCGATGTTCGACGATGTTTTTGCGGCTGGTGACCGCAATGCGCTGTTCTTTGTTGGCTTTGCGATCATGGCAATTTTCTTTGTGCGCGCCGGGACATCCGCAGGACAGCGCATTCTAATGTCGCTGATCAAACAACTGACCGCCGCCGCAATGCGCAGACATTTGCTGCGGCATTTGATGACGCTGGATAGCGGGTTCTTTCAAATCCATCCCCCCGGCCAGCTCATCGAACGCGTGCAGGGCGATGTTAACGTCATCAATAGCGTCTGGAGCAGTATCCTGACGGCGCTCGCCCGTGATCTGATCTCGCTTATGGGTCTGCTGGCGGTTGCAATCTGGATCGACTGGAAATGGACATTGATCGCAGTTGTAGGCATTCCGTTGCTCATACTGCCGTCTTTGTTGGTGCAGGCCTACATCCGCCGTCGCGCCCGAAATTCGCGCGAAATCGCAGGTAACATCTCGACCCGGCTGGACGAAGTTTTTCACGGTATTAATCCCATCAAGCTGAACGCGCTGGAGGCCTACCAAGCCAAACGCTACGATACATTGATCAAAAAAAGCGTCGATGCCGAAGTCCGCACAGCGGTGGGTCAAGCTGCCGTACCAGCACTGATCGATATTATGACTGGCATCGGGTTCCTGGGCGTCATGCTTTACGGTGGATCAGAGATCATCAGTGGTGAAAAAACCAATGGTGAGTTTATGGCCTTTTTTACTGCCATGGCTTTGGCTTTCGATCCTCTGCGCCGTCTGGGTTTGATGAGCGGGCAATGGCAAATGGCTGCCGCCAGCGTAGAGCGGTTGCAATATGTCCTGAATCTTAAACCGACGATCCTGTCACCGACGCAGGGCAAAGTCGCCCCGTTGCAAGCACCCAAGATCATATTGGAAGACGTCCACCTGAATTACGGCGACTTGCCCGTTCTGCGCGGTGTCAGCTTTGCCGCCGCCGCCGGAAAGACGACGGCGCTTGTCGGTGCGTCAGGAGCCGGAAAAAGCACAATTTTCAATGTTTTGACCCGTTTGGTTGAGGGGGATCAAGGAACAGCAGCGATTGATGGGGCATCGATCAAGGACTACGACTTGGCCGACCTGCGCGGTCTGTTCTCTGTGGTCACACAAGACGCCGCCTTGTTTGATGAAACCCTGCGCGACAACATTCTTCTTGGTCGCGAAGATGTCACTGATGAACAGCTCAAAGCGGTCCTTGATGCAGCCCATGTCACGGATTTCCTGCCCGCACTTCCCAATGGTCTGGATAGCCCCGCTGGGCCGCGCGGATCTAACCTTTCAGGCGGTCAGCGCCAGCGTGTCGCAATCGCACGTGCGCTTTTGCGCGATACGCCGATCCTGTTGCTGGACGAGGCGACAAGTGCGCTCGACACCAAATCAGAGGCGATTGTCCAAGCCGCGTTGGAAAAACTTGCCACGGGCCGCACGACGCTGGTTATTGCACACCGCCTGTCAACTGTGCGCAACGCGGATTCAATTGTCGTCATGGACCAAGGACGTGTTGTAGATCAGGGCGACCACCATACATTACTTGCACGCGGCGGGATCTATGCCGATCTGCACAGCCTGCAATTCTCGCAAACAGAAAGCAAAGATGATGCCTGACCGGACGGTTCTTTCAATCAGCGGCGATGACCGGATCGGTTTCCTGCAAGGGTTGGTTACTAATGACGTCAAGAAGGCGGCAAATGGCATTATCTACTCAGCTTTATTGACGCCACAGGGCAAATTCATAGCCGATTTCTTTGTGATTGGTCAGGATGATCGCCTGCTCATTGATGTAGCTACGTCGCACACCCAAGTGTTGGGGCAACGCCTGATGATGTACCGCTTGCGTGCAGCAGTTGAAATTACACAAACAGACCTGATCGTTTCTCGTGGCTCTGGTCCGGTGCCCACAGGCGCCTTGGCCGATCCGCGTGGCGCTGCATTGGGCTGGCGCGCGTATGGCGACACTGACATCAGCGACAAGACTGACTGGAACGCTGTGCATGTGACCCATCAAGTACCGACAACGGGCGTAGAATTGACCGAAGACACCTATATCCTAGAGGCTGGCTTCGAGGCATTGAACGGCGTTGATTTCAAGAAGGGCTGTTTTGTCGGCCAAGAGATTGTCGCGCGAATGAAGCACAAGACAGTCCTGAAAAAGGGCTTGGCCCGTGTGCAAGTCAGCGGCACCGCTCAGCAGGGCGACGAAATCACTGCCGACGGCAAAGCAGTCGGGACATTGCACACGATTTCAGGGGATCAGGCCTTGGCCTTTTTGCGCTTTGATCGCGCCGAGGGGGTGATGCAGGCGGGGAACGCGACGCTCACCCGCCTGACATAAATTATGCGCGTTCTTGGTACTCAAAAGTCTCTGTATTGACGACAATGTCTTCGTCTTGACCGACAAAGGGCGGGATCATCACGCGGACGCCGTTGTCCAAAGTGGCTGGCTTAAAGCTGTTGGCGGCAGTCTGTCCTTTAACGACCGGTTCAGTTTCGGCAACTTTACAAACGACTTTCTGTGGCAAGCTGACGCTTAGCGCCTCTTCGCCGTAATATTCGATCTTAACTGTCATGCCGTCCTGCAAGAATGGGCGACGATCACCCAGAAGGTCGGCTGGCAATTCGATCTGCTCATAGGTTTCGCTGTCCATAAATGTCAGCATATCGCTGTCACCATATAGAAACTGTTGGTCCTTTTGGTCCAAACGCACACGTTCTACCTTGTCAGCAGAACGGAAACGTTCGTTCAATTTGCGACCATCGCGGAGGTTTTTCAACTCTACCTGAGCAAAAGCACCACCCTTACCGGGTTTCACATGGTCGACTTTTACCGCACCCCAAAGGGCGCCTTCGTGTTCCAGGATATTCCCGGGGCGAATTTCGTTACCGTTGATTTTGGGCATGGGTTACTTCGTCTCAAATAAAGGGGTTAAGCTTGATTGAATGTCTGGACAGCCTATATCTGGGGGACGCGAGCCTGACAAGATCATCAAAAATGCGATTAAAGCGACTTCGAGCTATGCAATATATGCATGGCTGCCATTCCAAAAGAGGGTCCCCGAATCGCTTAATAACAGGCATAAAGGCCCGCACGCACGAAGTACAAGAACAAAAAAAGGATACATGATGCGAGATTTCGTCGACGGTACAGCCTTCAACAACGAACAAGGCAACCGCGCCCGTAAGCTCTTTGCAGCAGTTGTCCTGGCGGCTTTGGACGATGCGATTGCAGACGACAAGAAGTACGGCAACGGACCAGAACAGATCGCGCGTTGGGCGCGTTCGCGTGATGGACGTGAAGTGCTGTCTTGTGCTGGCATTGACCCGAACGAACGTGTGGTCAGCGGCCTAATGGATTTTGTTGGCAAAGGTGTCCGCACATCCGTTGCTCTGTCACGCGAAGAAAGCGAACGCCGGAACGCAGCCGAGCAAGAAGCCCGCGCTGCATAAACGACACTGTTACGAACAGATCAAAAACGCGGTCCTTATGGGGCCGCGTTTTGCGTTTCAGGGTCCTGCAAACATGAACGCAAATATGACAAAGGGCGCAAATTCTATCAGCCCTAGCATCACAATCAGCGCGCGCATCCAACCCCCCGCAAAACGGCGCCACAAGACACCACAACACAACAGCGATAGCGCCACTTCGATTGCACCCGCGATATTGCCATAGTGGTCAGGGTCCCAATAGCTGACGGGGCTTTGAAACACCCAGTTGCTAAGCGGCCAGAAATGCGCCCGCCCGTCATCATTGTGCAGCAGGAAATCAAAACCCAAATGCAGCAAGGCCGCACCGCATAGAGCAATGACAATTGGTGCGCGCATCATGGCGCCAAAAGCGAACGCTATTCCCCACAGAATAAATGAATTGTCGATCCGAAAGATGCTTTGCCAGCCGTCTGAAAAGTAAAGCTGGCCAAAAACGATTTGTGGCGCCGTGCCCAAAATCTGCAAATGCCATCCCACCAGCAGGTAAAGCGACAGGTCCGGCAACATCGCCCCCGCGAACGCGGCCGCCGTCACCGCAGGCCGACCAGCCTTGCCAAATGCCGTCAGTCCAAAAATCAGATGCGCTGGTGTGTTCATGGACTTTCCCCGCGCACCGTGCGCACGTATGAAGCTAGCCGAAGGAGAACGCGATGACCAAGGCAATCATGATTCAAGGGGCGGGTTCAAACGTCGGGAAATCAATGCTGGTTGCAGGCATCGCGCGGGCCTGCGTGCGGCGCGGCATGTCGGTCGCCCCCTTCAAACCACAGAACATGTCCAATAACGCAGCCGTCACCGCCGATGGTGGGGAAATAGGCCGCGCCCAAGCACTTCAAGCGCTTGCCTGTGGCTTAGAGCCTTTGGTGGACATGAACCCCGTCTTGCTAAAACCTGAAACAGACATTGGCGCGCAAGTCATCGTGCAAGGCAAACGCTTTGCCACGATGAAAGCACGCGACTACGGCAAGCAGAAATCCAAGCTGCTTCCCCCGGTTCTGGAAAGCTTTGGGCGGCTTGGCAATGGTCGCGATCTGGTGATCATTGAGGGCGCTGGCAGTCCAGCAGAGGTCAACCTACGCGCAGGTGACATTGCCAACATGGGCTTTGCTGCGGCCGCCAATGTGCCAGTTGTGCTGATCGGTGATATCGACCGTGGTGGTGTCATTGCACAACTTGTCGGGACCCACGCCGTTCTGCCACCCGAAGACGAAGCCCTGATCAAGGGTTTTGCAATCAACAAGTTTCGCGGCGACACAACGCTGTTCCACGACGGGATTGATATCATCGCCACGCGAACACACTGGGCGCCGCTAGGGATCATCCCGTGGTTCGCTGATGCTTGGAAACTTCCTGCCGAAGACGTTATGGACATCGCCAGCAAGTCCGGAGGTGACATCAAGATTGCCGTACCGCGTCTGAACCGTATCGCCAATTTCGACGACCTTGATCCGCTTTCTGCAACTCCCGGTGTCAGTGTCGAAATCATCGAGGCTGGTCGCCCCCTGCCCGCTGACGCAGATCTGATCATCATTCCCGGTTCGAAATCCACAATCGCTGATTTGGCGCACTTCCGTAACCAAGGGTGGGATATTGACCTTTACGGGCATGTGCGCCGTGGCGGTCATGTGTTGGGCGTGTGTGGCGGCTATCAAATGCTGGGAAAAGAGATCATCGATGCGGACGGACTAGAAGGGTCACCGTCGCGCGTGGCGGGGCTAGGACTGCTTGACATCACGACGGTGATGGCCCCGCAAAAGAGGCTTGCCCTATCGCAGGCGACCTATCTACCAACTGGCGATCAGCTCAGCGGCTACGAAATCCACATCGGCGTGACCGAAGGCCCCGACTGCGCACGTGCTTGGCTGTCAATAGATGGGCGCGGCGAAGGCGCTGCCTCTGCGGATGGGCGGGTTATGGGATGCTATTTGCACGGGCTGTTCGCCGCGGACGCGTTTCGAAGTGCCTTCTTGGCGCAACTCGGCAAGCCCGTTGCCGCGCATAACTACAATGCCAGTGTCCAAGAGACGCTCGACAATCTTGCCGACCACCTAGAGATGCACATGGATCTTGATCAGCTATTGAAGCTCGCTGGCGAAGTTTAAAGGTTAGTCTGTGCCGATATCGTAGCTGGCCAAAACACGGTTAATTTCGCGCCGAACAAGCTTGCGAACATTCTGCGTGATGCGTTCACCCAGTTCTCCGCCCAACTCTTCATGGACTGTTGCGATGACCAATGCACGTAGGGCGTCCGCATCAAGACCAGCTGTCACATTCGCCATAACCGTGGCTTCTAGTTCATCTGCCATGCTTGCATCTTTCGCTTGGCCAACTGCTTCATGCGGCGTTGCGGGTATGTCATTGCTTGGCTGGACTACAGCCTCAACAGTTTTGGATTTGGGTGCTTCAAAAGCGCTTGCAGCCCAAGCAGATTCGACAAAGTCTTCGCCGTCATCCGGCTCCCAATCGCCAGACTGGGCCGTCACTGCGGCCTCTAGTTCTGCAATTGTTGCCTCGAGGCCTTCGCGATCGGCAGGTTTATCGGGTTCAAGCAACAAGACGTTGTTTGTTTCAGCTTCACTGCCCAACTGGACATCAGCCAACATTTCCCCGTCTACATCCTGCAAGTCCGTGCTAACACGTTGATCAGGTTGCAAGACAAGCCGCTCTGCCGCTTTTGATTTTTGTTGTTCTTTTTGCGAAATCAAACTCCGTACCGAAGTCAAAAATTCGTCAATGTCATCCGTTCGTGCCGTATTCGACATTTTTTCTTATCCCGATTTTGCACCCTGTCCGACAAGCGTAGCTGAAAAAAACCCAGCAAACAACAATCGGTTATTCTTTCCCGATAGACTGCAAAACGCGATCCAGTGCCTCGCCCTGCGGTGAGCGGCTGGTCGGAGCGCCCTTCACAAGGTTATAGTACTCTGATGGGTCGTATTGCTGCACTGCCAAGTTCAAATGATCGACCGTCAAAAGGCCCATCGCAGCTAGAACCGAATATGATGCAACAACTTCATCGGATTGGGCCGCGATACGATTCGCACGTGCATCCAACAATTCCTGTTCTGCGTTCAGAACATCCAATGTCGTCCGTGAACCCAGTGTTGCTTCTTCGCGCACACCTTGGAAGGCGACAGTTGCGGCACTAATCTGCTGCTCGGACGCTTGACGGGTCGCCCGGGCGACCTGCAGCTGCGCATAGGCATTGGCAACCTGCTGTTCGATTGCAATGCGGCTCAGATGTAGTCCAGAACGGGCGGCATCCCTGTTCGCACTTGCCTGTCGCACCTGACTAGAGATCAAACCACCACGATAGATGGGGCCAGAGACTGTAACGCCGGTCTGGAATGTATTCACATCGTCAATGTCGCGCGCAAGGAAACCATCCAGTGTCACGGTTGGATTAACAGCCGCTTGGGCGCGCTTGATGTTCAATTCTGCGGCGGAGACGTTGTGCTGCGCTTCCAGGATTGCAGGGTGATTGCGCACCGCGAAATCCTGTGCATCGCCAAGGTTGCGCGATACGGGCGCAGGTCCCACAGCGCTTGGATTCACCGGAGCAGCACCAACAGCAGCACGAAATTCTTCTGCTGAAACTGCTAAATCGCCCTGCGATGCTGCAAACAAACTGCGCGCTGCGGCAAGCCTTGCCTCTGCAAGGGCGACATCTGTACGGGTCACTTCGCCAACTTCAAATCGATCTTGGGCGGCGCGGAATTCCTGTGTAATCAATCGCACGTTATTTTCGCGCAATTGCACAAATTCACGGGCGCTGATCAGGTTCATGTAGGATCGCACTGCGCGCAAAAGCACGCTTTGTTCAACCTCGCGCAAGGCTTGGCGGGTACCCAATACGATCTCTTTCTGGGCGTCGGTCGCAAGGCGACTTGAGCCACCATCATAGAGCGTCAGGCTACCGGTGATCCGGGCAACAGCACTGAAATCAGCACCTCCACTCGCTGGGAGATCGGAAGAGCACACGTCTGAACTCC
>UPTN01001166.1_pt1 | contig 11916 bp, 10 predicted proteins | sample 2160111 | NCBI WGS metagenome assembly UPTN01 (sample SAMN06265058, study PRJEB28932) | marine metagenome | isolation source: Columbia River Estuary | place: USA:Columbia River Estuary, USA | collected 2014-05-05 | reverse complement strand
CGAAAACAACAATTAGCGTTGTTAAAATATTTTTTTTCATATTAATTGTTTTTGTTTTTAATTAGTCTTCAAATATATCTCTTTTATTTTAAATATTTAATCCTCAAAATTCGTATTTTCATCAAATGAAATGGAACAATGCCATACAGGACTATCAATTGCATCTAAAGATTGAAAAAGGCTTGGCTAAAAATTCAATTGCCAGTTATACATTAGATGTGAAAAAACTGATTGTTTTCTTAGCGGAAAATGAAATAAAGGTTTCTCCTTTTGTTATTTCAACTGATGATATTCAGCAGTTTATTTATAACGCATCTAAAAATTTAAATGCCCGTTCACAAGCTCGTTTAATTTCTGGGCTTCGCAATTTTTTTGATTATTTAATTTTTGAAGATTACCGCAATGACAATCCGACTGATTTAATTGAATCACCAAAAATTGGTCGAAAACTACCTGATACTTTATCGCTTGAGGAAATTGACAGCATTATAAACAGCATAGATTTAAGTACACCACACGGCGAACGCAATAGAACAATTTTAGAAACCTTGTACAGCTGCGGTTTGCGTGTTTCTGAATTGACTGAGTTGCAAGTTTCTGATTTATTTTTTGATGAAGGGTTTATCAGGGTTATTGGAAAAGGAAACAAGCAACGTTTTGTCCCTATTAATAGTCAAACTCAAAAATACATCAATCTATATCTTAGAAATAACCGAAATCTTATTAAAATTCAAAAAGGATTTGAAGATACTGTTTTTTTAAACCGAAGAGGTCGAAAACTCACAAGGGTCATGATTTTTACCATTATTAAAAATTTAACCGAAGAAGCTGGAATTGATAAAAAAATAAGTCCACATACCTTCCGACACTCATTTGCAACCCATTTACTGGAACGAGGAGCCGATTTAAGAGCCATACAGCAAATGTTAGGACATGAAAGCATTACAACTACAGAAATTTACATGCACTTAGATAAAAGTTTCTTAAAAAATGTAATGAACACTTTTCATCCAAGAAAGTAATTTCAAATTATGCGTTAACGTTTTAAATTAAAAAATCCCGTCGAAACGAGATTTTTAAAATTTAATTTATTTTAACAAAAACTTATTTGGCAATTGTTACAGCACGTGTTTCTCTAATTACAGTTACACGAACCTGCCCAGGATAAGTCATATCATTTTGAATTTTTTGTGAAATACTGAATGAAAGTTCCGATGCTTTTACATCAGTCACTTTTTCACTTTCAACAATTACCCTTAATTCTCTACCCGCCTGAATGGCATATGCTTTTTGAACACCTGGAAAACCAAAGGCTATGTCTTCTAAATCTTTTAAACGTTGAATATAAGAATCTAAAACCTGACGACGAGCACCTGGTCTTGCACCAGAAATGGCATCACAAACCTGTACAATTGGAGCAATCATAGTTTTCATTTCAATTTCATCGTGATGGGCACCAATTGCATTACAAATCTCAGGGTTCTCATTGTATTTTTCAGCCCACTCCATACCTAACAATGCATGTGGTAAATCACTTTCAGTTTCGGGAACTTTTCCAATATCATGCAGCAAACCTGCTCTTTTAGCCAATTTAGCATTCAATCCTAATTCTGCAGCCATAATACCACAAAGGTTGGCAACTTCACGTGAATGCTGTAATAAATTCTGACCATATGAAGAACGATATTTCATTCTACCAATTGTTTTAATCAATTCTGGGTGTAAACCATGAATTCCTAAATCAATTACTGTTCGTTTTCCAACTTCAATAATTTCTTGTTGTAATTGCTTTTCCGTTTTTTTAACAACTTCTTCAATTCGTGCAGGGTGAATACGACCATCAGTTACCAATTTATGCAATGACAAACGCGCAATTTCTCTTCTAACTGGATCAAAACAAGATAAAATAATAGCTTCAGGAGTATCATCAACAATAATTTCAACACCAGTTGCTGCCTCTAAAGCACGGATATTACGTCCTTCTCTACCAATAATTCTACCTTTTACATCGTCAGATTCTATATTGAAAACTGAGACGCAATTCTCAACAGTTTGCTCAACACCAACACGTTGAATGGTGTTTAAAATAATTTTTCTTGCTTCTTGCTGGGCTGTTAGTTTAGCTTCTTCAATGGTATCTTGTATAGCAACCATTGCATCTGCTTTGGCTCTATCTTTTAAAGATTCAACCAATTGTTTTTTTGCTTCTTCAGCAGATAAACCAGAGATAACTTCAAGGTTATCAACTTGTTTTCTATGCAGCTTATCAACTTCATCCGTTTTTCTTTCTAAATAATCTACTTTTTTAGTATAATCATCTGTTTTAAAAACCAACTCGTCATTAAGTTTTTTATTTTTATCGAGTTCTTGAGATATTTGAGATTCTTTATCGCGGATGCGTTTTTCAGCTTCTGCCATTTTTTTATCACGACCAATAATTACTTTTTCGTGCTCTGATTTTAACTCAATAAATTTTTCTTTTGCTTGTAAAATTTTATCTTGTTTAAGTCCCTCAGCCTCAATTTTAGCTTCTTTTAAAATTGTGGAAGCTTCTTTTCTTGTATTTCTTAAAATTTTAGTTGCTTTATTTTTTTCAACAACTTTTGCTATAATATAGCCTATTCCTAGGCCTATTGCGATACCAACTATAATTGGCATTATATATTCTACCATAATTTACATCTATCTATAAAAAAAGCCTACATCAGAAAGGTTTTTTGTAAACTCCTTATAACACGTTTAGGATTAACTAGTTGGTCAAGGATCCGTTCAAGACGGCTTGCTTTTATAACTAAGACTCATCCTTTATAAAGACATCTTGTTGAGTTTAACAAACAATTACTAATGTAGGCAGTATTATTAATTTATTTTAAAGAACTTATTTTTTTAAATGCTCATCAATTAAAACACTTAATTTATTCAAATTTGTTATTGCTTCAGAAAAATCCTGATCTTTATTAATAGCTTTAATTTCAATTAATGAAGCAAATTGTAAAGCACACATAGCCAAAACATCTTGTTTATCACTAACTGCATAATTCTTTTCAAATTTTGTTACCAAATCATTGATCTGATTTGCTGCCTTTCTCATCCCTTCCTCTTCATTTACACTATTCACTTTTATAGGGTAGGATCTTCCTGCAATAGTAATCTTTATTTTTAAAGAATCTGCCATTTTAAAGAACTTATTCGCTTAATTGAACAATACATGCATCAATCTCACGAATTAAAGCATTTATTTTGAGTTTTGTTTCTCTTGTGTCTTCTTTACTGCCTTCTATAGTCTTAGCAATTTTTAATGTTTGATGTTTATTTTCAAGCTCATTAAACAACTGCTTCTCTTTAGTAATTTGATTTTCTAATACGGCTAATTTGCTATACAACAAATCATTTTCTTCCTTTAAAAAATTATAATTTTCTAAAAGTATTTTGAGTTTGCTTTCGACTAAATTAACAGTTTCTGTTATAGTGCTCATAAATGCCTAAAGAATCTTAACTATAAATACAAAGTTAGCATTAGTAAAGGAATATTACAACTGTTTTCTGTCATTTTAATAAAATGTTTAATGGTTATATATAAAAGCTTTGAGTTAGAGCGGTATTAAGAAATATTATTTACTATTTTAGCCTAAATTATTTTTTGTGAAGAAACTTATAACTTTTTTTATATTTTTAAACTTTCTTTCGGCAACTGCACAAGGAAACCTTACCATAACTAGCTCATATCCTAATAATTATTTTGGAAACCCTTTAGAAATTCCAATGATACTTTCCGGTACTTTTGGAGAATTACGCCCAAATCATTTTCATGCAGGTTTAGATATTAAAACGGAACAAAGAGAAGGTTTAAATGTTTTGGCTGCTGCAAATGGATACATCTCACGAATTAAAATTTCACATTGGGGATATGGAAAGGCTATTTATGTAACCCATCCAAATGGATATACAACTGTTTATGCCCATGTACAAAAATTCAATGATAGGATTGAAACTTACTTAAAAGACCATCAATATAAAAAAGAAAGTTTTGAAATAGAACTATTTCCTTTGGCTAGTGATTTGCCAATTTCAAAAGGTGAAATTATTGCCTTTAGCGGAAGTACAGGAGGGTTTTCTGGTCCGCATTTGCATTTTGAAATAAGAGATAGTAAAACAGAGAAAACCATTAACCCAATGCTTTTTGGTATTGAAATAGCAGATGCTAAAAAACCAACTATTAAAACTTTGATAGGTTATTCATTAGCCGAAAATTCACATATTAATGGTTTGGCTGTACCTGTACAACTTTCATATAGAAAATTAACAAATGGAGATTTTATAGCTAACAAAATAAGTGCATTTGGATCCATTGGTTTTGGAATTAATGCGACTGATCAATTAGATGGAGCTTATAATGAAAATGGGATTTACAGTTTAGAAATGCATGTAAATGGTACTCTTGTTCATGAATTTAAAGCAATATCTACTGCTTTTTCAGAAGGAAGATACATAAACCTTTTAATTGATTTTGAACGTTACGTAAAATTAAATCAACGCATTCAAAAATGCTTTATAGAACCTTCAAATAAGTTGAACATGTACTATAACTCTGTGAATAACGGCTTTATAACTATTGAAGATGGTTTAGATTATACAGTTGATATTGTTGTGAAAGATTTTAAAGGAAACACTCAAAAAGTTACCATTCCTGTTTATGGAAAAAAAGAAGAAACTGTTATAGCTGCTTCAACAAAAACGACATCTTATAAAATAATAGCAACTGATTTTCAAAAATTTAATATTGATGGAGTAACAATTGCATTCCCAAAAAATACCTTTTACAACGATTTTTATTTAGATTTTGAAGTGAATAATGGCGTGGCTAAAATCCACACTCCTACAGTTCCCATTTCAGATCGATACACGTTAACTTTTGATGTTAGTAATTATTCTGAAGCTGAAAAAGAAAAACTATACATTGCTTCTATTCAAAAAAATGGAAATTCCGATTATGAATCAACTGTGAAAAAAGAAAATTCATTTTACACTTCCACAAAAACATTGGGAAATTTCAAATTACTTTCTGATCATATAGCTCCTAAAATAAGCTTGCTTAATTTTAACAACAATCAATGGTTGACTAACTTAAACACCCTTCAGGTTAAAATTTCTGACCAAGGTTCAGGAATAAATACTTATAGAGGTGAAATTGACGGTGAATGGATTTTAATGGAATACAGTGTTAAAAATAAAACATTAACATATAATTTTGGTGATAAAAATTTTATAGATGCTAAACATGAACTTAAAGTAATTGTAACTGATTATGTTGGAAATACTTCAACACTAAACGCAACTTTCTTTAGAAAAAAATAACCCATAAATTGAAAAAAATAACCCTAATTATATTTTTAACATTCACTACAATTATTTGTGCTCAAAATGCCACAATTAAAGGTGTTATAAAAAACGAATTTAAAGAACCTATTGAGGGTGTTGCCATTACTTCTGCACAATACGGAACTGAAACCAACAAAAAAGGTGAATATAGTTTATCAATACCTGCTGGTATTGAAATTAAAATACAATTTACGCATGTTGCTTATAAAAGCATTCAAAAAAGTGTTAACATTCCAAAAAATAAAACATTTAATTTTTCACCAATGCTAAACGTAAAAGTTGAAGAGATTGATGAAGTTATAGTTAAAAATGAAAAGAAAGATGCTCAAGGCGTTTTAAAAGTAAAAGCTGCAGACGCAATTAAAATTCCTGGCGCAAAAGGTGGTGTAGAAGCTCTTTTATTAACATTGCCAGGTGTAAATAACAACAATGAATTAAGTACACAATACAATGTTCGGGGTGGTAATTTTGATGAAAATTTGGTTTATGTAAACGGAATTGAAGTCTATCGTCCGTTTTTAATTAATACAGGTCAGCAAGAAGGATTGAGCTTTGTTAATGAAAACTTAGTGCAGAACATTAATTTTTCAGCAGGTGGATTTCAAGCTAAATACGGTGATAAACTTTCGTCAGTATTGGATATTACCTATAGAACCCCGACGGAATTTGCTGCTGGTGTAAGTGCAAGTTTGTTAGGTGCTAGTGCAAACATTGAGGGCAGGCTTTTAAATAATAAATTAAGTGCCCTTGTTGGTATGAGGTATCAAAATAATAGTTTGTTAATAAATAGCAAAGATATTGAAACCAATACACAACCTAATTTTACCGATGTTCAATTGTATCTTTCCTATTTGATAAATTCAAAATTAAAAATTGATTTTTTAGGTGTTTATTCATTGAATAATTATAACTACACTCCAATATCTAGAAGAACTAAATTTGGAACATTAAGTGAGCCTTTAGAATTAATCGTTTATTACGATGGACAAGAAAAAGATTCCTATGAAACTTTATCTGGTGCACTAAACGGCACTTATGTTGTGAATGAAAACTTAAATTTAGGATTAACGACTTCTGTTTACCATACAATTGAACAACAACATTATGATATTTTGGCAAATTATAATTTAGGTGATGTTAATGCTGATTTTAGTTCAGCCAATTTTGGTGATGTTGAGTTTTCGGAAGGTATTGGAACACAACTCGACCATGCCCGAAACGATTTAGATGCTTTCATAAGCGCTATAGAATTTAAAGGAACTTATAAAAAAAACAATCACCAAGTAGATTTTGGAGTTAAATATAAAAATGAAGATATAAGAGATCGTATCAAAGAATGGGAAGTTATAGATTCCGTTGGCTTTAATGTAAGACCACCACATCATATTCCAAATAATCAACCATACGAGCCTTATACAGAACCTATTACTCCTTTCCAATATGTTAATGCTCAGAACAATGTTGTAATTAACAGGTTTGTTTGGTTTGCACAATACAGTAAAAATTCATTTATAAATGACCATAAAATATGGTATAACTTTGGTATTCGTTCTCATAACTGGAATGTTGGTGGAGATGCGATTGAAACAGTTAAACAAAGTTCTTACAGCCTTAGAGGTCAATTTGCAATTAAACCAGACTGGGATAAAGACATGTTATTTAGAATTTCTGGCGGTATGTATAACCAACCTCCTTTTTACAACGAACTAAGAAATTATGAAGGTAACGTGATTCCAACTGTTGACGCTCAAAAATCTTTGCAAATTGTACTAGGACATGATTATAGTTTCGATTTATGGAATAGACCTTTTAAATTAGTTTCGGAAGTATATTATAAAAACTTAACCGACGTGAATATTTACACCGTTGACAATGTTAAAGTTAATTATATTGCCAATAACAATGCTGTTGCTTATGCGGCTGGTTTAGATTTAAGGCTGAATGGCGAGTTTGTACCAGGAACAGAAAGCTGGATTAGTGTAGGTTTATTAAAAACTGAAGAAAATTATGACAATATGGGCAATATAGCACGTCCAACGGATCAACGATTTAAATTTGGAATGCTGTTTCAAGACTACATCCCAAGTATTCCTAGTGTAAAAATGTATTTGAATTTGGTATATAATACTGGAGTACCAGGAGGTTCACCTGCTTATACAAATCCGTATGATTATCAAAACAGATTAAACGCTTATAAAAGAGCTGATATTGGTATTACTTATGTTTTTACCGATGCTCAAAATGTTTCAAATGAAAAATGGCTTAAAAGTTTTAAAGAATTGGCCATTGGAATTGAAATTTTTAATTTGTTCGATGTTCAAAACTCAATAACAAATACCTGGGTTAGAGATGTTTATTCAAAAGAATATTATGCTATTCCTAATTATATGACTCCACGTATATTTAACGTAAAATTAGATATGAAATTTTAGTCACTTTCATTTCTTTCTTCTCATCATAAAAATCTCTATTGGGCTCTTTTAACTTTTATTTTATTGGCTGTTTTTATATTAATTAAACCAAATTGTAAAGTATTTTATTTTTGAAACATCTGGGATTTGATCTATCGAAATTTCTTCTCTACTAAATTTACTTATTCCTAAATCTTCTTTATCAAAAGCTATTGTTGCATTTAATTCATCAATATAAAGTGTTGCTGAAGTTAAGGTGGTTTCAACTTTATTAATTACATAATTACTATTAATGTCTTTAAAAGTTGATTTTAAACCAACTCCACTTCTGGTTTCATAATGTGCGTTAAAAATTTGTATGCTTTTTATTTTTGAAGTTGAATCATTCACTTGAGTGGGTGTTATTTCTAACAGTTTTTCTCCACTTTTAGAATAAATTTCATACAAATCAGCGTCTGTAAAAATAAAATTTTGTTCAGACGTATTGTCTTTTGATAATTGTGTTACAATAGAATCATTCTTAAAAATTGATATTAATTCTTTTACAGTAGTTTCTTGAGTTAAAAATCCAACTTTTCCTTTTTCAACAACAAACTCGTTATCTTTTGAACATTGAATAAATAAAAATGAAACGAAAAATAGTACTGTGATTTTTTTAATTATGGCCATAAACAATTTAATTTTAATAAGATTATAATCCTAACGTATAAATATTGATTTTATTTAATAAAAAGAAACTTTATATTACACGCTTTAAAATTCCTAAAACACCTCTTATAAAAGTAGCGCTTGTTACCACTTTTAAGAAAGGATTCATTCTTGTACTTGTTCTTGTACTTGATGTTTTTGTTGCTTCCTTCTTCTTTTGATCAACTTCTTCCTTTTCATTTATTTTATCAATTTTTTTTGTTAAAATTTCATAAGCGCTATCTCTATCAACAACATCATTGTATTTATAAAACAATCTAGAACTATCAATTTGCTGTTTTATCTCTGTATCTGTAAGGATATCCATTCTGCTCATTGGAGCTCTCATCATTGTACAAGCCAAAGGTGTAGGAATACCTTTTTCATTTAATACTGAAACAAATGCTTCACCAATTCCTAGTTGTGTCAATGCTTGATCAACATCATAATATTCAGAGTCTGGATAATTTTCTGCAGCCAACTTAATTGCTTTTCTATCTTTTGCAGTAAATGCACGCAAGGCATGTTGCACTTTTAAACCCAATTGAGCCAAAACTGCTTCTGGCACATCATTCGGATTTTGAGTCACAAAGAACAATCCAATTCCTTTTGAACGAATTAATTTTACAATACTTTCAATTTGTGAAAGCAATGCTTTTGAGGCTTCATTAAATATTAAATGTGCTTCATCAATAAAAATAATCAATTCTGGCCTGCCACTATCACCCTGTTCAGGAAATGTTGAATATACTTCAGCCAATAACTGCAACATAAAAGTTGAAAATAATTTTGGCTTGTCTTGAATATCAGTTAACCTTAGAATTGAAATCATGCCATTTCCATTTTCATCAATTCTAACCAAATCCTGCACATCAAAAGAACGTTCTCCAAAAAACAAATCACCGCCTTGTTGATCAATTTCAACAATTTTTCTCAATATAGCACCTGTACTTGAAGTTGAAATCAATCCATATTCCTTTTGAATTTCCTCTTTTCCTTCATCAGTAGCATATTGCAATACTTTTCTAAAATCTTTTAAATCTAATAATGGAAGTTTATTATCATCACAATATTTGAAAATTATAGAAACTATCCCACTTTGTGCATCTGTTAAATCTAAAATTCTTGAAAGTAAAACCGGTCCAAATTCAGATACTGTTGCACGCAAACGGACACCGTTTTGTTCAGAAATAGTTAATAATTCTACAGGAAATTTTTTTGCTTCAAAAGGCAATCCAATTGCAGCATGTCGTTCATCAATTTTGGGATGACCAGCGCTTGGTTTTGCCAAACCGCTTAAATCACCTTTAATATCCATCAACAAAACAGGCACCCCTTTTTCAGATAAGTTTTCAGCCATTACCTGTAAAGATTTGGTTTTTCCAGTTCCAGTTGCGCCAGAAATTAATCCATGTCTATTTAATGTTTTTAAAGGTACATTTACAAATGCATCTTTAATTGTTTCACCATCTAACATTGCAGACCCAAGAACGATATATTCTCCTTTTGTTTTATATCCCTCCGTAATATGATTGAAAAATATTTCCTTTTTATTCATTTTGATATTTTTGATAAAAATAAGATATAAAAATCAATTTAAAAATTTGAACAGAATTATTGTTGAAATAATTCATTATTGTTAGTTATCACTATATTTGCAGCATGATTGATAAAAACACACAACAACTTATTAATAAAGGTGAAATGCTTCCTTTAATGGAAGAGTTCTATACAATACAGGGTGAAGGTTTTCATACAGGAAAAGCCGCTTATTTTATTAGAATTGGAGGCTGTGATGTTGGCTGTCATTGGTGCGATGTGAAAGAAAGTTGGAATGCCGATTTGCATCCGCCAACAAGTTCAAATAGTATTGTGAATAATGTAAAAAATATTGCAAATACAGTTGTTGTAACTGGTGGAGAACCTTCTATGTGGAATTTAGAATATATTACCAAATCACTTCAGAATCTCCAAATAAAAACTCATGTTGAAACTTCCGGTGCATATAAACTAACAGGATTATGGGATTGGATTTGTTTGTCTCCTAAAAAAACAAAGTTGCCTTTAGAAGCTATTTACTTAAAAACCAATGAGTTAAAAATGATTGTTTTTAATAAAAATGATTTTAAGTTTGCTGAAGAGCAAGCTGCTAAAGTTTCCGAAAATTGTGAACTATTTTTACAACCAGAGTGGAGTAACAAAGAAAAAATGACACCTTTAATTGTAGATTATGTTATGAAAAATCCGAAATGGAAAATTTCATTGCAAACGCATAAATACTTGAATATACCCTAAATTGTTTCTAATTTTGAAAGAACAATTTTGTAGATTTTATCAAATTGTTCTTCTACAGTTAAATTTGAATTGTCAATTTCAATTGCATCAGTGGCTTTTAATAGAGGAGAATCTTTACGGGTAGAATCTATATGGTCTCTGTATTCAACATTTGTTAAAATTTCAGCATAGGTTACCTTATCACCTTTTACTGTTAATTCATCAAATCTGCGTTTTGCACGTTTTGCAGGTGAAGCAATCATAAATAATTTTAGCTCCGCTTTTGGAAATACTACAGTACCAATATCTCTACCGTCCATTACAACTCCTTTATTCAAACCCATTTTTTGTTGTTGCTCAACTAGTTTACGTCTAACTTCACTTACTTCCGCTACTTTACTTACAAGTTTTGAAACTTGTAAAGTTCTAATTTCATTCTCAACATTCACATTATTTAAATAAATTTCAGCAAACCCTAACAATGGATTGTATTTAAATTTTAAATCAATATTATTTAATGAAGTAATTAATTTTTTTTTGTCAAAATGATCTTCTGAAATTAAACTTTGCTGCATTGCATAAAATGTGACAGCCCTATACATTGCACCCGAATCAACATAAACATATTCTAATTTTTTTGCCAATTGTTTTGCAAGCGTACTTTTTCCTGTTGAAGAAAATCCGTCAATAGCTATTGTTATATTTTTCAAAATATCAATTTAAATTAATTTGTAGACTAAAAGTACTAGAATTGGAAGCCGGATGGTATTTTGTATATGCATAATTAAAACTAAACTTTTTAAAATTTATACCGAAACCAGCTGTAAAACCAGCAAATGTTCTCGTATCATTTAATGATAATTCACTTGCTCTTCTAAAATTATAACCCATTCTAATATTAAAAACACTTTTTGGAAACAATTCTGCACCCAATGTAAAATGTCTTATGGCATTATTAAAAAACGAAATATCTTCATTTGTTTCATTTCCATCAAAATCGGAAGTCGTATTTGAAGGATTAGGAACTGCAATCTTCCACCGTTGTAAATTATCAATTGTAAAATGCCACTTCAGAGGTACGTTTTCTAATTGATATGATGCTCCTAAACTAATTTGTAAAGGTAATTTTTCTCGAATTGCATCATATGCAGTTATTTGATATCCA
>UPTN01001165.1_pt1 | contig 11924 bp, 12 predicted proteins | sample 2160111 | NCBI WGS metagenome assembly UPTN01 (sample SAMN06265058, study PRJEB28932) | marine metagenome | isolation source: Columbia River Estuary | place: USA:Columbia River Estuary, USA | collected 2014-05-05 | reverse complement strand
ATCTTTACGGACCAAAGACTGGAGGCGCTTGGGGTGCTGCTACGTCTTTGATTGGCGCTGATGGTGCTGCTGGTGCTGATGGTCAGGGAGTTCCTACTGGAGGAACGATTGGTCAAGCTCTAGTTAAGTTAGATGGTACCGATTATAACGCCGAGTGGGCTGATGCTGGTGGTGGAGGAACAGACATAGTAGAATCAAGTTCAGCCTTAAACCCAGCTCTTATAGCCAAAGAAGATACACCTTACAATGATGCTGTTGCTGGTCTTACTAGGGGAAGTTATGCTGTTGATTTACAGCTCAGTCGCGGGGTTAACACAGATATAGCTGGTGGTGCCTTCTCGGTACTTGCTGGTGGTGTTGGCAATGAAATTTCTAACGGTGGATCAGGAGCTAACGGACAGTATGCAACTATTATAGGAGGAGGATATAATAAGGTTCTTGTCGGTCAATACAGTACTGTGTTAGGAGGGTATTTAAATAAGATTAATCCAGACGCTGGTAATGCAAATTACTCTGTAGTGTGTGGAACACAGGCAAATGCCAAGCACCCTAATACGTTCGTCTTTAATGATACTGCGGGTACACCTTTTGCTTCCTTGCAGGGCAACACATTTAACGTTCACGCAGGGAACGGACTAAGGCTTGTTACTGACGGAACTCAAACCGCAGGTCAAGTATTAACTTGTGACGCTAATGGTCACGGAGATTGGCAAACAACTGCAGCAGCTGACGTTACTTACGACAACACAGCTTCTGGGTATACTGCGACTACCGTTCAAGCCGCAATTGATGAGGTTGAGACTAATTCGGCGGTAATATATAAAGCTGGTGCTCAATCCGCTTCGTATGCTTCCATTGTAACGAGATTCCCAACTGGTTTTGTAGGTGGCGATTCTATAAGCGTTGCTGGTCTTGATAGAGGAACTTTCGCGGTTGACCTTCAAGGAAGAAGGACTGCTAGTGATCAAATAGCTGCGTCGCCTTATTCTACTATTAGCGGCGGAAGCATAAACAAAATTTCGTATGGTGAATTCAACACCAACATTGAGTCTACTATATGTGGTGGTAGTAGCAACTGGATTAACTCTGGTCCTAACTCTATAATTTTAGGTGGAGTAGGTAACAAAGTAGGAGATTATCCGTCATTTTTCGGAACTGATTCTGTTGTTTGTGGACGATACGCTCATGCGAAACACCCAAGAACCTTTGTGTTTAGCAGCGACATTGCTGGAACTAATGTTAATCTTTTCGAGACACTACTAGATGAAACCTTTAACATTCACGCATCAAACGGACTAAGGCTTATTACTGACGGAACTCAAACAGTAGGTCAAGTCTTAACCTGCGACGCTAATGGTCATGGAACTTGGCAAACACCTGCAGCATCACCATCACCTGCGGCAGCTGACGTTACTTACGACAACTCAACTTCTGGACTAACTGCGACAGATGTTAAAGCAGCAATTGACGAAGTTGCAGTATCAAATTTCGAACTATCAGGCGACTCGACTCCCGAGCTTAGTGGCGATTTAAAAGTTGGTAATTTTACTTTTAATGACAATGCTGACAATGAACTTTTTGGATTTGAAAACACGGCAGGAGCGACAAATTATCTTGCAGTAAGAAACAGTACTGTTGCTCCAACTTTTAAATCTCTCGGAACTGATGCGGATATTGATATGAACCTGCAACCCAAAGGGTTAGGCTCTGTTAATATCGTGGGCTCAGGAGGTTTGGACTTACAGGGCTACGACATTAAATCTTCTGGAAGCAAAATAATTAAGCCCATAGCAAACGGTGCCACTAGCCACTTCTCTATAATGTCTCATGGTACAACTAATAACCCTGAGATCGGAATTGTCAGCGACAACACAAATCAGGGATTAACCATCAAGCCCAAGGGTACGGGTAAGATAAAACTAGGGTTTCTAGAGCACAAGGTAGACGACGTACCTACCAGCGCTAATGATGGACATGTGCTAACTTATAATTCAACCGATCAATCAATCAAGTTGGAAGATAGGGGAATAACAGATATTAAAAAATTAAACAGGCAAGTTACTCATGTTGCAAACACATGGTATGGATTAGGCATCAATGGCAATGACCCTCAAGTTTCTGCTGCCGATAGATTGATTCTTCCTTTAGACACATCTTGCGTTGGAAGAGCAATGATTGTTGGTAGAAATGACGACGGTTCTAAGTCTTTTGCTTTTGAATTAGTTTTTTCAGTTGCAAGAAACTCAACCACGTACATTCTAAAATCAGAAGCTCTTACTATTATAGATAACTCAGATGACGCAACTTACTCCGCAAGAGTTGTGGTAAACCAAGTTTCTGGTATAAAAATTGAAGTAAGTTCAACTGCTTCTACAGACACCATAGAATGGGCGGCGCAAACAAACATAGCAACAGTAACCTATTAATTATATAAGCCTTTCTGAATCTGCAGAAATAAACGGTACGTTAACTGGTACATTAACATTATCTGTGCCAATTAACCAAGCAGCTACCTAAACCCAATCTCAAGACCCCTAGACTGCATCCTCTTTAGAATGGCGCAAGTGCCAAGCTGCTTATCTACAGCTGTAGAAGAAAACTTCCCATCTGCTACGTATTTACCCATTTTGTAATGCTGAGTTCCTGACCACAAATAAGGAGAAAGCACATCCTTGTGGTATTTAAGGTAACCTAGCCCATTATATTTCTCTATATTATAAAGAGAATCATTACATTGAGACCAATTAACCTTGTTTTCAAGGTCTTTTAGCTTATACAGAGCATCTTCTGCGCTCTCTTCAAAGGTATAGCTTCTGCCGTTTTTAGGTCTGGCTAATGGTCTTCCTTTCGGGACCCACTTGGTTCTACCTGTTAAAGGCGATCCTTCATGAAGGTGTTTCTTGAAACTCCATGTAGATTCTCTACCATGCAGGGCAAATACCACAGCAGAAGGAACTCCTCCAGTGCGCATTTTTTCTATAGCTTCGTACTTTTTCTTGTTTTCTAGGTAAATAGAAATGGATTTATCTATCCTGAATACCTGAGAGGCGTTTATTGTGGCGGAATCCCAAAGTTTTTCGTGGTGTTCTAGTGGGTTATGACGAAATGGCGGCACAGGAGAAGGTTCGCCGCCGTCTGAATCACATTTTAATCCAGATCCAACGAGAGCCAAAAACCCTAAGAATGCAGCAAATTTAAACATTAATAATAATAACTAAGCCAGCAGCTATAATAGCACCGCCGAAAAAGTAAATAAGAAATTCTCCTTTTGTGATCACTATTCTCTGAAATGGAGTGAGGCTATCCCAGTCTTTGGTGATCCAGTCTTTATCGTCAGCATATCTATCTGTTGTCTTGCGATTATAGACGTTTCTAAGCAGCAAGCCAGACGCTCCAGCAATAAGTGTGAAGATCGGTATTAGAAGCGCTCCACGCATCGTGAGAGCTAAAGCGCCTGATGTATAGGCCCAAATGAGTACGGCGATAACCGCTAATAGAATCCAGTACCTTTTAATGTAATTAATAATAGGTAATTTGGATGATGGTAGTTTGATTTTTGGTATTTTCATGTTTTTTTAATTAATGTTTTTCGTCAGTAAGAGTGCCACCATGTAAAGTTGCCCAATTATTAATGAGACGCCCAGAATCCAGTGAACAGTTCTTAAACCTTCACTTTTCTTTTCTGGGGCAATAAAAGCTCTAAGGTGACAATATGCAGCAATAGTAAAGAATGTTTGCCTAAATACAGCATTGAAAAATACGCCCATATTATTATACTTAAGCCAATCTGGATGTTTTAGATAGTCTAGAGTCCAAGGAATAAACCACCAAGCAGATTCTACTATCTTACCAGTAAAAGCAAAAGCCAATCCTAAAAGGATCCAGCACATTTGGTTGTTTATTCCATTACCTCCGAAACAAGCCCTGTGAGTAGGTTTTCTTATCTCCCATAAGACTGCAAAGCAAAGTATAATCATTGGGATAGTCCAAGCCAATGATTGTAAATGCACTAAGGTTCTTACGTTATCGAATGTCATCTGTTTAATTGATCTGAAATTTTGTTTATGGATTGTTGAACATGGCTAATGTCTCCATGTAGGTTTTTGACTTGTTGCTGTATAGATCTAAGCTCTCCCTTTATAGGCGAAACTTCTTTCATTATTTTAAGCTCCAAAACAGATTCCCTTCTGTGCATCTCTTCTGAGACTATGTGTTCAATAATAGAATCTTCTACTTTTTCAATAAGCTCCAAACTCCCGTCGTGGAAATCTTTATTAGAGTGTTCAGCTATATTATTAAGAAACACTACAGCGGCGAACAAAAAACCAAGGATTCCACCAGCGGTTACAATAATGTAAAGCCAACCTTGTAAGGTTTTTGGCTTCGTGAATTCAACAGCCGCATTACCCGCATGTAATGAGGTAATGGTTCTTGCTATGATATCTTCAATTTCCTCATTGGTAGCCATTTAGTCAGTCTTTAGAATGTTTATTGAGGCTACTAAAGACACAGCTCCAGAAATAATATGTTCTGCTTGATTAGGTAAAACCTGAACCCCAAAAAGAGCAATTATCGTTATGATGCCCCTCCATGTGCTTTCTTGCGTAATTCTTAAAAGGAAATTTTCCTTAAAAGAAAGTTTTTTTTGTTCTTGTTCCACTTTTTTAGAATAGTCTAGGACCGAACAGTTTGAACAAAATACCAGCACCAAGAAGACCACCTACAGCGAAACAAATGTTTCTATACTTCTTCAGGGCATCCATTTTCTTTTGAATCTCGGCGATTTTAACTTCGCTCTCGGCCTTGACTTTTAAGATTCTCTCTTCAACTTCTTTGACTTCTTTTTGAGCCTGAACAGTTTGAGTTCTAAGTTGGCTGTTGACTTTCCGAAGCTCTGTAGCCTCATTCTCTTTTAGATTTAAGGCAATCTCTACATCAACAAGGCTGTTTTCAAGCGCTCTAAGGTCATTTGTTTGGTTTCTGTTCCAACGCCCAAGCATCTCTAATTCGTCGCTGATTACCTGAAGCTTGGCTTTAAGCTCTTCCGCTCTTTGTTTCTCAGCAAGCAAGAGTGCATTTGTGGTTCTAATTTGAAGCTTTAGTATCTGCTCACCACCATATGTTGATGCCTTGGAAATTTTCTTGAGGGCCTCGTTCGATTTGTCCAGCTTAGGGATTACGCTTTCCTTTGCCGATACATTTCTGATGGTCTTTTTGTTGCTCTTGTTTGCACATGAACAGCTAAATAAAAGAAACACAGAAAAAATTGATAAGATTTTAAATAAATTCTTCATAATAATACTCCTTGTTGTAAAATATTTACACTAAAATATAAAATCAACCCAAAAGAAACAGTTATATTTTTGAAAGAAGTTGCCTTTTCTAGCTTCGCCCTTAATGCCACAGCCATTATACTGTAATGGTTTTTCTTTATTAACAACAGAACAGGACAATAAAAAAACAGGAGTTAAAAGAGTTAGAAATAATTTTACCATAGTTATAATAACTAATACACCGATAATCTATGTGTAACTAATTAAAGACATGATGAACAAAAGAAAATTCATATCTACAACCATCGCCGCCATAGCTTATATGGCAACAAACCTTAGAGCTGGTAGGTTTAGAAACGTCAATACAGAGCGTGTCACAGGAATACCTGACTCTTGGGTCAAACTGAAAGGCGAAGAAGTTAATGAATACGCAGAATTTATACTTGATCTCAACCTAAAAAACATAACCCCTCGAATGGTTATTGAACCTCACTTCAAATCTAGAAGAGGAGTTGTCAACGATTTACCGCCGAAGAAGACTTGGAGGAATATAAAAGAAACATTAAAAATCGTTGATTGTATGTGTTCTGAGGCTGGCTTAAGAGTAGATAAAATAATATCAGCATACAGATCCCCTGAATATAATAGAGCTGTTAGAGGTAGCCGATGCTCTTATCACATGCAAAATAATGCAGTAGACGTTATATTTAAGAATGCATCACCTTGGAAAGCAAGAAAAGTAATGCGCGATTACAGAGATAGAAAGAAGAAGTTTAAAGGAGGTATAGGGTGTTATAGATCATTTACCCATGTTGATACAAGAGGTGAGAATGCTGATTGGTGATATTTAAAAACTACAGTACTAACCAGACAGTAAATGCAAATGCGTTGAACACAATAGCCCAAGATATTACCTCATCTAGTATTTTATATTTCTTTTGCTTAAGTATGAGCTTTTGATATTGTTCTTCCTCTTTTATAGCTCTATATCTTTTCTCTTTATTGTGATTATGCCTAGCTATCTCAAACTGAATCTTATTCATTTTCTTCTAAATAATAACATACACATTCCTAGTGAGAACAAAAAAGCACTAGAAGGTTCAGGAGTTACAGGGCGATCAACACTAACCAAAGAGGCTGACTGGGCAGTAGATCCAATAGCCTGTACATGTAAGGCTATTCTAAAGGTGTCATCTTCAATTGCTTTCTGTATCTCTGAAATAGTGATAGCATCAAATGATATAAGAGTATACTCACCCACTCCAATGCCGTTAAGAATAGGAGGAGGTTCTGCCTTCCACCCATAATCGGTCACAAATGCTATATTATTAGCACCAGATACCTTTGTATTATTAGCTTCAAAAAAGGTCGAGAACTGATTATTAGCAATCGATGGCTGAGAGGATAACAAACCAGCGTTGTCATCTATGGCGATTTGTGTAATGACAGGGGTTGTGAATGTTGAGCTATTAAGAAGCAACATATCAACACTGTTAAGGTTCTGTGTAAGAGTAGCTGTGATCTGCAGATCATTTAACTCAGTAGTAGTAGTTATTGATTGTGAACTAAATACATCAAAATATATAACAGCAGCAGAAGATTTTGAAAAAGCTGATAAACTTATTAAAGCTAGTAAAAGTAAAAATGTTTTTTTCATGGTGTTGAGCTAATGCTTACACCTAAAAAAACTAAAATTATATTAAATAGTAGAACACTTCTCTACATATCCATATCTAACTTCGTGACCAAATTTATCTAAGCCAATTGAAATGGGCTTCTGCCCCCAACTCATTATTTCGTCACAAGTTTCTTGACTCATAGCCCCAGCTGCAACCAGCTGACCACACATATAATGAACTTCAGGATTAGAGGCATCAACACCTCCTCCAGCATTTAAATCATTTAAAAGAAGCAAAACTTCTCTCGCTTGCAGGGCTACCGCTGGATCTGGATCTTGAGTCTGAGCCTCCAGCGCACCTATTACTGGCAGACCTACTGAAAGACCTAAATTCTTATAGAAAAGTCGCTTGTTGAACATGTATTCAACAGTAATTGTTTCTGTAGGGTGATCTTTAGCGTATTCCTTTACAATAAACCAGTAATCACCAGCCGCAAATGCTTGGGCTAATTCTGGAGTTGCATCTATGTCTGCTTTTAGGTCTGTTAAATTCATGTTTTTAATTGATTAAAAATCTTCTTGCCAAAGTAAGGAGGATACCATTAATGCTGAGTTTCCTTCTGTTTCGGATGTTATTGTGATTATGTCGTTTGGAGATATCTTTAAGCCTAAAGACTCTAAATCAAAAGTATCGCCACCCTCTCTACCTACAATACCACGAAACAAAACCTTTCCTCCAGAGCTGTATGTTTGCACTGTATCTGCTTCTATTACAGAGTCGTTTGCGTCTATATCCGTCCAAGAAGCGGTTCCAGCTAGTGTAGCATTACGATATACAGTAAATGAAGAAATTGCAGTTGTATCGTTGCCGCAAGATAAAGATTTTAAAATACATCTTATTTTGTTGGTTTTGGTTAAATAAGTTCCTTTGTTTCGTATGTGGAAATGGTGGGTTTCTGCTGTTCCAGTAAAGCTGCCAGAAAATGAATTAATAGGACCAGTAACAATATTCTTTCCTTCTGTAAATCCAGCCATGGATGCTGTTTTTAATTCTAGGTCTGATATGTTTCCATCGTTAGATACTTCAGCAGAAAGAGTTAGGTTAGGATTGTATATACTTGGTATTACAAAATTATTAGCGTATTTAACTCTATGAACAGGAACAAAACCTCCAGTTTCTGGGTTCTCTATCTGGAATTTTATTTCACCAGCACCTAACCATTGGAATTCAATTTGAAAAACATTTATTTTTGTTTTATCAAGAAGCATATTGCTTGGGTTGGCTGTCCCGTCATTGCCATCCATTATATCAACATTCCAAGCGGTTTGAGGTGTCCATGTATCTACTCCTCCTCTGCGAATCAATATGCCAAAATCTGTTCCATTGTAACCAACAAAGAAACCATCTTCTGCATCGCCAATTCCTATTATTTGGTGGCTATTGGCTACACCAGCGGTAAACACAGATGTAAATCTTGCCAATGTTCCTAATCCTGAGCGATAGTTAACAACATCTCTACTCGACATGATAGCACTACCATTACTTGCTATAGAGGTATTTAAAACAGCCATTGAATCTGCCTGTGTAACAGTTCCTCCATTAGCTAATGTCGTGTCAACAATATCAGAGTTTATACCATAAGGGAAAGTAAGTTGAACTTGAGGGTTAAGTTCTGCGGTTCTTAGGTCACCAAAAGCAGTAATGGGGTCGTTTATGTTTACCTTTAAATGACCCTCTGTATCTGTAGGGACGTTTCTGTAAGAACCAGCTGGATCTTCTCCAACAATAACGCTACGACCAACGTTTGCGACCATACCTCCAACAATCGGCGCTTTTAGGGCAAGAACTTGACCAGACAGAGCTTTTGTTAGGAATTTTGTTTCGTAGTGAAAATCGGTTTGTGTAACTCCCTCGTCGTTCGTGAATTTGTATTCAACATAATCAGAGAAACAAGGCGCTGAAAACATCTCAAATCCATTTGCAGAAAAATAAGGAATTGTTAGAGTTCTTACTGTATCTGTCCCAGCAGAATCAGAATAAAAAATAAATTCTAATGTACCATCGTTAGACGAATTAATGTGAGTTTGAAGTTGTGTGAAACCACGGGCATCTGAAATCCCGCTTGTATATGTTTGAAAAGCAGTGAGATTGGTTTGTGTGGAGTAAGCGATTCCGTCCGCCTTTTCATTCACAAAGCTTCCAGTAGGGTTTTCCCCTATGCCAACAGACCTGACCACCGTTGCGTCTTGATCGTTTCCAATGCCTTGATTAAGAGGGGCAGAAAGTGGTAGCGAATGATGAGAGAAAAAGGTTTTAAGCCTAAAGAAGCTTCTTCCTCCTGTTCCTACAAACCTGACTCTAAAATACCTGCCGCCTTTCCAAGCGGTATGGACTTCATTAATACCACTAGCAATATCAACTCCAGCAACAGGGTAGCTTGAAAAGTTAACGCCGTCTTGAGAAAAGTCGAAAAACAAAGTGCCAGCTTCATCTACTTGAAGGTTAACGCCAACGTAAGCGTAATCATTAAGCTCAAATGTACCAGTATATGTATCGGTAACCCAATTACCGCCACTAATAGCGGTGTCCGAGTTGATTCCGACAAGGGAAGTTTCTGATATTTGGTTCGGTGTATAGCTCATATTAAATTATTATCCAGTTAGAATTTGTAGAAAGAAGTGTTAGTGCTGTTTTAGAGTTTATATCTATTGAGGACTCTCCGTCTATAGTTTCTGCGCCACTTGGACTAATTGTTATTACACCAGCACTGCTGTTTTTAACAATATATGATTTACCAACTATGCTAACGGCTGTTGGTAGAGAGATGGTTATATCTGCGCTAGTTGAGTCTATAACATAATCGTCAACTAAACCAGTATAATCAACAGCTATTCCAGTATATGCAAGAGAAGCATCAATCGTTCCAGCGGTTAAATAACCAACATCATTTACAAGCTCAGATATGTTATCTCCGTTTTGAAGAGCTGAGTCTGCAAGCAATCCTTGCCCAAAAGTTGCGAAGTCCGCAATGTTAGAACCAGTAATATCACCAAACGCTGGCTTATTAAGGATTTCGGCGTCACCACCGACAGAAGTCCAATCCGCATTAACGTTAACCTCTGCGCCGTCAGCGATGCCAGCGAGTTTAGATATATCAGAAGCTGTAGTGAATTTATTAGTTGTAAGTGAGTCATCAAGATCATCTGGATCAAGAACTACAGCCCCAATTAAAGTATTTACACTTAATACTGGAGCTCCAGCATCAGCTGAAATTTCGACATACACAGATCCAGACCAACGATAAATTTTACCATCATCTATAGTAACATATATTTTCCCAGACTCTCCAGCGACTGGCAAAGAAGCAAAATCTACATATTCAAGAACATCATCGACATAACTTGGTAGCTCAGAGGAGGGGACTTTGCCGCCTACATCAAGAGAAGCATAACCGCCAGCAACACTCTTCTCGCTTGATAGTTGGTAATTACCAGTAACGTACCCAGCATCATTATTAAAATCAGAAACATTATCTCCAAATCTAGGAAGTATTTCTATCTCATTATATAGAGCGTCTCTTGTGGCTGCTTGGGTAGTATCACCACCCCAAGAAATACCATAAGCTGTATTGTCTACAACTGCATCTGCGCCGTCTGCGCCGTCAATACCAGCGATTCCTTGAATGCCTTGGATGCCTTGGATGCCGTCTTCGCCAGTGGGTCCGATAGGACCGATGTCGCCTTGAAGTCCTTGCTCTCCGCTAGGGCCGATGAGTCCTTGTGGGCCAATTGCACCAGTTACATCAATTATTATGTTTGTTGGGTCACTGTCGTCTATTATTACGCCAGTATTTGAAGAAATGCTTTGTAAAGCAGAATCAGCTAAAGAACCCTGTGAAAAAGTGGCGAAATCACCTGTATCCGAAGCAGAGGCTGTTCCTAGTGTTGGTTTATTAAATATTTCGGAATAACCACCCGTAGAGTCCCAATCCGCATTAACATTAACCCCTGAAACCAAAAGATTATCTAGAGCTTCTTGAGTCGCTGTGCTTATTGGTTTATTTAAATCGGAAGTATTGTTTAAGTTGCCAAGACCAACGTCATATTGACTCAAAACAACATCTCCAACCCTACCAGCGACAGAAGTAACTGCGCTAGCAGCTAACTTATTCATAACTTTTGCGGTTTTTATAGAACCATCCAAGCTACCCAAGGTAATTTTAATTGGTTCAGCCATTAGTCTGTTATGTGTTTGCTTGTTCTTAGGTACATTGTTTCTGTATAACTGACATCACCACTTAGATCAGTCAATTTAACATCAAAAAGAAGGTTAAAATCAGCAGGTAAAGCAAGGGTTTCTGCGGGAGAAGCAGATATAGTAGCTATTCCGCTAACAAACAAAGAATCATCAACAGAAAAGGAAAGAAGAGCGTTTTCGTCTAACGAAGCTTTTAGGTCGCTTTCTACTAACCAGCCACTTATATTTACAATATCGTCGTTTTCGTCTGTAATAGACAAGCTCTGCTCAAATGTAGAACCCCTTTTTATAGGTATGATTATTTTTTCTGTATCACATGACATCTTATAGTATAATACACGCAAAAACAAAAAATATAGCTACACAATAAACTAAAGCTCATTTATCCAATCAAACGACTGTTTAATCTGATCTGAGAACTCTCTACCCAAAACATCATGCCAATCTGGCTTCAATGGCTTCACAACGTTGCGGATCTTATGCTCACCATACGGCCAACCAAGCTCATGCTCATCCGTATATTGCTCTACATTTAGTGGATTAACCTCAAATCTATCCATCTCTAGATAGTCCCAGATTGCATTCATTGCTTCTACTGGGTTTGCTGTTAGATCTTCTGCATGAACAAAGTGAAGTTTATCCTTATGTCTCTTTACTGCATCATGTAGTCTCTCTACTGCAATGCCAAGTGGCGGCATTTGTAGCCATCCCTGTGATCTCTTCTCAACAGTTGTCCAGCTTTGGGGGTTTTGCTTCTCTACCCCGACAAACCTTG
>UPTN01001161.1_pt1 | contig 11950 bp, 8 predicted proteins | sample 2160111 | NCBI WGS metagenome assembly UPTN01 (sample SAMN06265058, study PRJEB28932) | marine metagenome | isolation source: Columbia River Estuary | place: USA:Columbia River Estuary, USA | collected 2014-05-05 | reverse complement strand
TACTAGTACTGATTTGAACCCAGTTCCATTTTAAAAGGTGTAATAAAATTGATTTTCCCCAATTTTATTACACCTTTTAATTTATGTTTTAATTGTCTTGTTTGTAGATAAATACTTCTGTAATATCTGTCTCTAGTTTATCTGCTATTTTGAATCCTAAATCTAAACTAGGAGAATACTTGTTTTTTTCTATAGCGTTGATAGTTTGTCTTGTACATCCTGTTAGATTTGCTAAGTCTTCTTGAGTCATATCTTTAAGTGCTCTTAAGTATTTTATTTTATTTTCCATAATCAGTTCTCATAGTTATATAAGTAGATATGAACAAGGCTTGTGAAGAAATACCCAAAAGCAAATGTACTATATGCAATAAACCACATCCAAGATACATTGATTGTTCCATTATCACGATATACAACGAATAAAGTAATAGATAATATGAATACATAGATTAAAGATACAAGTAAACCAGTAGAAGAAGCTTTACGCTGAATAACATAGTCTCTTTCATCTACTACGTTTTCTTTCTTGTTAGTAAATAATAACATTAAAGCGAATGATAGCATACTTAACATAATTACAACTGCACTTATTACAGTATATATTTTTTTTACTAAGAATTTTTCGGGGCCAATAATACTAAAGAATAAAATTAAATATAGAAACAGTATTCCAAAAATAATACATGTTGCAATAGATCTTTTTAAAGAAACATTCATTTTATCACCTCTTACTTGCAGTATATAGTATTTTATACATAATGTCAAATATACTTTACAATATGTATAAAATGTTTTCCATATAAACTGATTAAATCTGTAATATAGTCTTTTTGAATACACTGATCAATAATCAATATATTGCATTTGGATTGTGATGGAAATTAAACAGTGGTTTAGATTTGAATCATATGCATATTATAAAAAGTTGCAACTAACCATCGTTACGACGAGCCGTATCATAAGTAAATACAATTAGTGATATGGATAGAATAACAAAGGCTTTTTGGGTATCACAAGATGTGATAATCAAATAGGGATACCATTTGTGATTTGTTCTTTTTTGATAGATATAATATTTTCGATACAGTTCAAACTATATTATAAGCATCACTAAAATGAAAAAAGGAGAATTCTACAGAATTCTCCTTTTATTTACGATAGATGATACACCAACTTATATTTTAAAGAGCTCTTAATTACTCACAAATAATTTGCATAGTAATATCTTGATCATAATCACCAAATTTGTTTCCAAACAAATTGAGACCACCTTTGTTTTTAGCATTTACTTTGTTTCCTATCTTTAAGGATATAAAAGGTCTGCTTGAAATATCTAAATCCTTAAGAGTGATTAGATCTGAAACTAGTACGTTATCTATGAAAGTTCCATTATTGTTAACTGTGAATCTTTTTAATTCTCCATATTGTGTTAAATTGTTTGCCCACCACTGAGGTGTAAGTTTACCTTTTCGGTCTCCAAAGTCTGAAGGAGAAGTGTATGTTGTAACTTCTACTTCATTTATCCAGATGGTAATGTCACTTTTGAAATTCATATTATAGAAAGGAGCTTCGCTACAAATCTCCATTTCGAAACTTATTTCAGATACGTTTTGCTCTCTAATGAAGTAACTAGGAAACTTATATGAGAGATAACCGTTCCCGAACCATATGATTTGTGCATCTGTTTTTTTAATTGAATAGAATGAACTTGGGTCATCTGCGATTTCGATGATTTCATTCTCGCTGGCTAATCCACATGTTGGTTTTGCTTCTGCATGGAAATCGATGTAACTACCAATTGGTATATTGTACTTAAAAGTAGTTCGACTATCCAACTCCTGATCATATGCCAGATCTACATCAATTTTATTCGTTAACAGTCTACATTCTTGCTTCACACCTCTAATACCATTTATCCTCACAATTTCAATAACATTGCTTTTCTGTAATGATTTAACGTGGTAAGCCGCACTTGAAACTTGCATATTAAGTTTGTTTGCAATTTCCTGAACCCCATAATTTCCTTTTCTTAGTAATAAAACAATGTCGAGTTTTGCCTCTGAGGACAATGTTTTGAATAAGAAAGCTAATTCCTTAGTGTTATTCTTGCTTAATAAGTTCGAATAATGTCTATATTTTGTTTTCATGTAATCACCCACCCTTATTATATACTAACCATTTTACTAGTCAAGCAATTATTACAGTAAATTTGTAACAAAACGATTGTTTATTTTAAAATTGACAAATGTAAGGGTTTTAATATATAATTAATTGTGAATTAAATAGTTATATTACAGTGTTTTTGTAATAGAGGAGGAAATATGAGAAAATTACTAATTTTATGTATATTGCTGTTAGGGGCTTTTACTCTATCCGCATGTGGTGGCAAAGAAGAGCCACAAGAGCAAGTTGATTTTGAGGAGGGGTATCTTGGGAAGTATAGCGATACTCTTGATGTTTCAATGATTAAATACATTGATCCATCTGCATCTTCTAACCTTGCAAAACTAACAAGTATTACCGGGGAAACATTAGAAGATAATCGATGGATCAGAGGTCTAAAGAACGATCTAAACATCCAGGTATCTTATGATATGACTGGAAGCGGGGATACGTTTTTAACTCAATGGAGTGGATTGATGGCTACTGGTAATCTACCAGATGTTTTTCAAGTTGGATATGCTGATTATCAAGAACTTCTAGAAGCTGATTTGATTTGGGATATGACAGATGCTTATGATGAATATGCATCTCCTTTACTGATGAGTATAATCGCTGAAGGTGGAGAAGAAGTATTAGATAGTATTACTGTTGATGATAATATCTATGGCGTTCCACAAGTAGTCTCACAATATGATTCATATAAGTATCTATGGATTAGAAGAGATTGGATGGAAGCTGTAGGTGTAACAGATGCTCCAGCATCCGCTGATGAGTTAATTGATTTAATGAGAAAGTTTGTTGAAGACGATCCTGACGGAAACGGATCAGATGACACATATGCTTTCAGTTTGTCAAATGATTTATGGCATAATTTGGAAGGGTTCTTCTCAATGTATGGAGCCTACCCTGATAGTTGGGTTTATGATTCAAATGGTGATATAGCATTAGGAGCAATTCAAGACGAAATTCAAAAACCATTACAGAAACTACAAACAATGTATCAAAATGGATGGATTAATCCAGAATTCATCACATTGGATTATAGTAAATCAAAAGCTGATATTGCAAATGGTAAGGCTGGAATCTTTATGGGAGCTCATTACAATGCCAGTGATTTCTTATTGCCGTCTAAAAATAATGATCCAGACGCTGATTGGGCTGTATTTGAGTGGCCAAGTGACACTCCTGGAGAAGAAGTTGTTCATCAACTTGAACTGGGAGTAAATAGTATTCTGGTAGTAAACAAGGATTTTCCTAATCCAGAGGCTGCAGTAAAAATGCTGAACTACTATTACGAAATGTTGTATGGTGAAACAGGTGATTATGAAAAGTATGGAAATGACCAAGTTGACTTAATATGGGCAATGGGACCATTCTTCTCATATAGACCAGGAATCAACTTAATTCCATATCAAGATATTCAAAAAGTGTTAAATAACGAACTGACTGAACAGGATCTTGAAGGGGCTTCAAAAGATTACTACGAAAGCGTAGTGATTGAAGGTAAGTATGATTGGAATATTATGTTTGGGGAACTTCCGGGAAATAGCACTGTAACTGGAGGTCATCCCGCGGGTTATTTCTTAGAAAAAGTTGCGAATGGTGAAATCGAGTATTTCATTAACCGATTTTATGGTGCACCTACTGAATCAATGGCTATAGTAGGTCAACAATTAGGACTTACATCATTGGAATATTTCACAAAAGCAATTACAGGCGAAAAGAATACATCTACCGATTTTGACGAGTTCGTTGAAGAATGGCTCGAAAATGGTGGAAGCAACATAACAGATGAAATAAACGAGAATTTTGGAGATTAGTATGAAGGCAAATCAAATGCAAAGAATCAAAAGAAATATCCCACTACATCTTATGTTATTGCCGGGAGTAGTTCTTATGATAATCTTCGCATATATACCAATGTACGGAGTTGTAATCGCCTTTCAAGATTTTGTACCAGCCAAGGGATTATTTGGTGATCAAGTATGGATAGGATTAGACAATTTTAGAGTCGTCTTTACATATCCTAAGATATGGGAAGTTTTACAAAACACATTATGGATATCAATTTGGAAGATAATCTTATCTGTAGTCGTTCCTGTAACATTTGCACTAATGCTTAATGAAGTTAAGAATAAGATTTTTAAAAGAAGTGTTCAGACCATCATATATTTCCCTTATTTCCTATCTTGGGTAGTGTTTGCTGGAATCCTAATTGATGTATTATCTCCTGGAACAGGAATATTGAATACGTTCATTACTTCACTAGGATTTGAACCGATTTACTTTTTAGGAAATGCATCATGGTTTCCAACAACAATCATCACAACAGATGTGTTTAAGACCTTTGGGTTTAATACGGTTATCTATCTAGCAGCTATGTCTGGGATCAATCCCGAGTTATATGATGTATCTTCTGTTGATGGTGCGAACAAGATACAGCAGATGTGGTATGTAACACTACCTGGAATAAAGATAATTGTAATATTATTAACAGTTCTTGGTATGGGGAACATATTGAATGCTGGTTTTGATCAAGTATGGAACCTATTGAATAATAATGTTTTAAGTAGTGGAGAGATTTTAGATACATATGTATATAGGCAAGGAATATTAGCAAGGCTTTATGGACAAGGAGCCGCAATTGCTTTAATGAAATCAGTTGTTAGTATGGGATTCATAGGATCAAGTTATTATATAGCTTATAAATTCTTGAATTATAGGTTGTTCTAATCATGAACCATAAAAAAAGCAAATCAAGAATTGCATTCAATATTGTCAATTACTTGATTCTAGGATTGGTTTCAATATTTGCTATATCATTATTTGTCCATATCATCGCATTATCACTAAGTGATAACACAGCAATCGTATCAAACAAAGTTACATTTCTTCCCGTAGGGTTTAATTTAGATGCTTATAAGATGCTCTTCAAGGATACTAGATTTTGGAATGCTTTCTGGATTTCAATTCAACGTGTAGCAATAGGGGTTTCAATTAATATGATACTGATTGTTTTAATAGCATATCCTCTAAGTAAATATAGAAGGCAATTCAAAATGAGAAATGTTTACATGTGGTTCTTCTTTATCACCGCATTATTCTCTGGTGGTATTATACCAATGTTTGTTTTGCTGAATGATCTTAGCATGTTAAATACTATTTGGGCTCTGGTATTACCAACTGCAGTTCCTGTATTTAATGTAATACTAGTATTGAATTTCTTTAGACAATTACCAAAAGAGATTTTTGAAGCTGCAGAAATAGATGGAGCTACAGAGTTTCAGAAATTATTTAAAATAGCATTACCGATTTCTAAGCCAGTTCTGGCAACCGTATTACTGTTTAGCATTGTAGGGCATTGGAATAGTTGGTTTGATGGGATTTTATTCTCAACATCGATTGATGCATACCCGTTACAAAGCTATTTGCAAACGATTGTGATCAGGCAGGATTACGCATCTGCGGGTATCACAGATCCTGATTCAATCGCTCAGTTATCAAATGTAAGTATGAAAACAGCACAAATTATCGTAGGTATGATTCCTGTATTAATGATTTATCCATTCTTACAAAGATTTTTCATGAGTGGAATCACACTTGGAAGCGTAAAAGAATAATGAAGGAGAAAAATATGAAAAAAATTACAGTATTATTACTAGCAATATCATTTGTTTTAGTATTAACAGGATGTGAGAAAAGCAAAGAGGGGGAAGATTTATCAATGGAAGATTACTTGGATAGATATACTTATACAAATACAACGAATATCCTTCCTGCAAATGGAAAAGTAGGGATTACGAATATAGGAGACCCACAAGTCTTCTATGACGAGGAAAACGAGAAATATTTTATGACAGGGACATCAAATGGACAAGTATTTAATGTTTGGACAAGTGATGATTTAACAACATGGGACCAAGGAACTCAAATATTTTCTAAAGGAGATGCAACTTGGGCGAGTGATAGCGGTCTTTTATGGGGAGCAGAAATTCATAAAAGAGACAATCAGTATTTCTTATATTATTCAATAGAAACTGATGGTGGCACACCTAGAATTGGTGTGGCAGCAGCAGATGATATTTATGGACCATATGTAGACAAAGGATCACCAATGTTTGATTTTGGATATAGTGCTATTGACAATAATTTGTTTACTTCAAGTGATGGAGTGACTTACATGTATTATGTGAAAGATGCATTGGATAACATAGTTGATGGTGTATATGAAAGTCATATATATGTTGTTGAAGTAAATGATGACTATATGTCAACAAAGCCAGCAAGTGAAGCGGTAGAATTAATTGTACCAGATCAATCATGGGAAAAAATGAGTGGTGGAAGTGCTTGGAACTGGGTAGAAGGTTGTTTTGTTCACCAAGAAGGAGACCAATACTACTTATTCTATAGTGCAAATAAATTCAGTGAATCTGCATACAGCATTGGATATGCAGTAGCCGATTCTCCAACTGGACCGTTTGTGAAATCGGAAGCAAACCCTTTAATTTATACAGTAGCAACAGAATTTTCTGGACCAGGGAACAATAGTTTGTTCTATAGTAAAGATGGCAAGGAACTATTCACTGCATATCATATGCATACAAATCCAGACAACCCAAGTGGGAATCGCTATTTAAATATAGATCGTATTGGATTTAGAGAAGATGGCAGCGTGTTCTTTAACGGACCTACATTTACAAATCAGCCTATTCCTTCAGGGGAAAATCAATTCCATAATCTTATTTCTAAAGAAGCTACAGTGACTGTATCTTCTACAAAAGAGGGATTTAATGAATTTGGAGTTAATGATGGAGAAGTTGTTATTTTAGCCAAAAATGAAGCTTATGATTGGGTTTCTGATGATGATAACATTGAAGCTTCAAGCGTGAAATTCGAATGGGATAAATCGCAAATGATCAATTCGATTTACATTTATCAGCCAATTGTTGTTCAATACCGCGCATTAAGTGTAACACTTGAATTTAGCGATGGAACAATTGTTGAAGAGTTTGTGTTGAGTGATTTCATTGGAGAAGCTGCGATAATAAACTTTAATGGTGTTGATGCATCATGGGTAACGATTACAGTAAATGAAGTTGGATTTGGACAAACATCATTTGGATTAAGCGAAGTCTTAATCTTTGGTACAGAGTAGGAGTGAAAATATGTTCGAAGTAATCGATAAGCATAATAAATGTTGGACAAAAGAAAAAGCTTGGAACTGGTATAACAAAAATCAATATGTGATTGGTTGTAATTATGTTCCTCAAACCGCAATAAATTCTACAGAAATGTGGCAGAGTGATACCTTTGATATAGAGACTATTGCAAAGGAATTAAAGTGGGCAAGTGATATTGGATACAATAGTATAAGAGTGTTTATTCAATTTCTTGTTTGGAAAAATGAACGTGATGAACTAATTAAGAATATCAGCCGCTTACTAGAAGTAGCAGATGGATATAATATTAAAGTGACTCCAGTATTATTTGATGACTGTGCATTCAGCGACTTAGAGCCATATTTAGGGACTCAAAATGAACCTGAATATTTAGTACATAACAGTGGTTGGACACCGAGTCCTGGAGTTAAATATACTAATGATTTTACAAAATATACTGAATTAAAAGAATATACAAAAGATATCATCAACTCATTTAAAAGTGATCAAAGAATATTTATGTGGGATCTATATAATGAACCAGGTAATTCAAAAAGAGGTGCGAAAAGTTTGTATCTTGTTGAAAAGGCATTTGAATGGGCAAGAGAAGTAAATCCAATCCATCCTTTAACTGTTGGATTATGGGCATTTGAGAATGGAAGTGCAGTAGAAGGTACTAAGTTTGTAGATTTGAAAGCGATGGAATTATCAGACATTATTACATTTCATCATTATGGAAATGCAGAACAAGTTGAAATGTCATTATCTTATTATTCTAGTCTTGGATACCCGATGATCTGTACTGAGTGGATGGCAAGAGTGCAATTTGAGTCATACATAGAAACAGTGTTACCGGTATTTCATAAACACAATGTAGGAACATATAACTGGGGACTTGTGAATGGAAAAACGCAAACACATGTTCCTTGGGATTACGATAAAAATCTTGGAGAACCAAACATATGGTTCCACGATATCTTACAAAAAGATGGTACTCCATATAATGAAGCTGAAATAGGAATAATAAAAAACATTAGCGAAAAATCAAGGAGTGAGATAAATGAATAAAAGATTACTTATAGTAGTTTTAACAGTTGCATTCTTGTTTACACTAACAGGATGTAAACCAAGTAAGGAAATTACATACAACACAAATGAAGATTTTTATACAAACGAAAGAATTGATTGGTATACCAGTGAAGACTGGGGAGGAGCAATTGATGGATCTGAGATAAGAGTTGGAGAGTTTGACATAGCTGGGAATCAAATACAGTTATTAGACTCAAAAGCTGCTCCAGCATCTTTTGATCAAATCTTCTTTAACAAATCAGGATACATGAGTGATTATCGTTTAAGTGCTGATTTCACAATAAATAGTATGCCTGAACTAGATGGAACTTTCAACAAGGTTGGATTCTATGCAGCATACCAAGATGAACAAAACTTTGTATGGGTGATTATGCATCCTCTTGAGAGTGAACAATTCCTTAGTGTAACGACTATGGTTAATGGTTCATGGGAACACATTTGGAAGGTTATACCTTTACCAGATGGAATCTCAACAGAACAATCAAATAATATAGAAGTTGTTAAAATTGGAAGTGAGTTTAGGTTGTATTTCAATGATGCAATCGTTGGTTCGTTTGAAGCGGATATTCTAGAAGCTCAATTCGGATTCCTTAGTGAGGAAATCACTTATACTGCATCAAACATAGTTTTTGATGAAGCCACAGAGTTTGAAAGTAGTACTGTTGGTTGGGGCGACAGCGCCGATGAAGCTATCTTAGAAAGTGGTAACTATGATGTTGTTATGAATGACATTGTTTTAGATGGTGACAGTGAAGTAAGTTCAATATTTAGGCAAAATGAATCAATTAATGACTTTGTTATTCAAGCATTCTTAGAATATGAGACTTTAGCAGATGACAGTTATTTAGGTTTCTATACATCTTATGAAGATTCTCAAAACTTCATTAATATTACTTATACGCCGGATAACAATTCGATAAACGTTGACGTTGTTGAAGCAGGCATTAGCAATGTAACATCTGTTAATATCGATCATATTGATGTGACAAATCAACTGAAACTGCAAGTATTTAAACTTGCTGAAGTCGGAAAAGTGTATGTGAATGATACATTGGTGTCTGAATACTCAGCACCTAATGCTGATACAACATACGGATTGAATTCACAAAATGCAGATGTTAAATACAATGGATTTTCTGTAAGTGAAATCACAGCATTTCCAGTTGAAGATTGGGGAGGATCATTCGATGGAATTATCCCTCAACGTGGACTTTATGAAGTGGTAGATGGTAATGTTACAATACTAACTACTGCTGGTGGAGCATACGGAGAATTTGAAACAGTCTTTTACAAAGGAAATGATGCACAGGTTGACTTCGCAGTATCGGCAGATATGTATATACCTGATACCTTAGAAGTATCGAGTACAACAAAATACGGATTCCTATTGTACAATTCACCTGAGTATTATTTAGAAATATTTATTATCCCATCATCAAACCAAATATACACCGTTGGTAAAGCGACAGGTGAGTTTATGTGGGCTGACGAAGGATTCTGGCATAGTGCATATACATTCCCGGCAGAAACAGTCTTTACAGATGCTGTGGATTTACGTGTTGAAAAAGTGGGTGGAATATTTACAGTGTTTGTAAATGATGAAGCTGCATTTACACTAGATTTACCTGGGTTTGCAGAACTAGAAATGCAAATAGGTTTAACTGCAGAAAATACTGCTCCAGTTCATTTTGATGATTTCTTGTATGAATCTGTTTCAGAAGCCGACAAAGGTCCTATTATCACAGATTTAGACCTTGAGACATCATTTGAGTCTGGGACAACTGCTCCAGATTTCACTACATACATAACTGCAACTGACAATGTTGATGGAAACATCACTATAACTACAGAAATGATAGATATTAGTGCAGTTGATATGGATACAGTTGGAACATTCGATGTGGTTTACACTGTAACGGATTCTGATTTGAATGTTACAACACATGCAATTACATTTAATATTACAGCACCAGCTCAAGTTTATTGGGGAGGTTCATACGATGATGCAATCATATCAAACGGACTGTTCACTAGTGACGAGTCTAGTGTAACGATCGTAGCCACAAATGGTGGCGGATACGGAGATATGGAACAAGTATTTTATAACGGTGTTGATCCTCAAATTAATTTTGTTGCAACAGTAAATGCAAGAATTGATAGTAGCGTTGCTGTTGATGTAAATACAAAATATGGATTAATGCTTTACAATAGTCCGACTAATTACCTTGAAATCTTTGTGATACCTGACTTGAACGGAATTTACACAGTATCTCAAGTTGACGGTAATTTTGTGAAATTGTGGACTGAAGAATATGTTTTCTTAGAAGGACATGACTTTACTGTTGATTCAGCTTTCTCAGTAGAGAAGATTGATGATACGATTAACGTTTATATTGAGGGAACACTTATCTTTAGTGTTGTTCAACCAGAATATGAATTATTAGAAATGCAAGTAGCATTGATTGGTGAAAAAACAGCACCTATTTACTTCACTGGATTTACATATGGTGATGTTATAGAAGATGCAAATGCTCCAACGTTTGATGCGATTATTGATCAAACAATTGAAGCGGGTATAACAGATATCGATTTTACAACATTGATTATGAATGCAGTAGATGATTCCACTGGACCTTTAACATTCAATGAAGTAGAAGATAATGTGCTATATGATACTCTAGGTGTTTATACAGTAACAGTTAGCGTTTCTGATAAGTTTGGAAACCTTGCTGAACAAACATTTAATGTAACAGTAGAAGATACCACTGCACCTACATTTGATACAATTGCTGATCAAGAAATACCATATACTAGTTCAGATATCGACTTTAGTAGTTTGATTTTTAATCAAGCAGATAATGCTGTTGGTACATTGGTAGTTTCAGAAACTGTAGATAACGTAGTATACGGTACTCCTGGAGAGTATACAGTGACAGTTAGATTAACAGATGCTTCTGGAAATCTTACTGAACAAACTTTCAATGTTACAGTTTTATCCGATCCTGCTCCTATCATTACTTTAGTAGGATTAGATACATCAATTGGTGTGGGTAGTGTAGCACCAGACTTTACTACATTTATAACTGCATATGATGCAGAAGACGGAGATATAACAATCATATCTAGTATGGTTGATGAGACTGCTGTAGATATGAATACGATTGGAACATTTGATGTTGAATATACAGTAACAGATACAGACCTTTATTCAACATCCGTTACTATTACCTTTACTATTTATGATGTATGGGGAGATTCGCACGATGGATTAGTTCTATCAAACGACCAATACTCAGTATTTGGAAATAATGTTACAATTGCAAATTCCCTTGGTGGAGGATATGGTTCACTTGAACAAGTGTACTACAATGGTAGTAGCCACTTGGCACAATTTATTTCAAGTACCGATATAAGCATTGATGACTCTGTGGTTGTTGATGTAAATACAAAGTATGGAATGATGCTATACAGTAGTCCAACAAATTATCTTGAAATCTTTGTAATTCCAGAACTAAATGGAATCTTCACAGTATCTCAAG
>UPTN01001157.1_pt1 | contig 11967 bp, 7 predicted proteins | sample 2160111 | NCBI WGS metagenome assembly UPTN01 (sample SAMN06265058, study PRJEB28932) | marine metagenome | isolation source: Columbia River Estuary | place: USA:Columbia River Estuary, USA | collected 2014-05-05 | reverse complement strand
TTTGGAACACTTGCAGATAGAAATGCCTTAGATACAAGACTTGCAGCAGAGTGAATTACCGATACAGCTGCAGTGAGAGCCATTGTAGCAGCATTTGAAGCGTGACAGGCAGATGATGAATAAATAAAAATCCCTATTTAGGGATTTTATTTATATTGCTTTCACAAATTCCTCTAACTCAATTATGAGTACTCCTTCTTCCTCAAACTTCCTCATATTGAGAGCATTCTTGTTTTGCACAATAATATATTTCTGTGAACTATCTCAGAGTTTTGCGAGCTTACGAGCAGCCTTGCGAATCTCTGTTTTATCTCAGGTAGTATCTATGTCGAGAGCGAGTATTTTGCTATCTTTTTGTGCATAAAATGCAAACTGATATCGTCCATTGAGTCCTCCGTGAACCTCGTATCCATTTCTCAGGAGTTCTAAAAAAATAAGATTTTCATCTCCAGTTACAGTTGTATCAAAAGATTGACGAATCCCAACATCTCAGAAAAAATATTGAACTTTAGAGCTAATGGTATTTTTATTTTTTACGTCGTAGAGATAACACCTATGCAAGACCTTTGTATTAAGAGATGCATTGGTATAATCAATGAGTGTGAGAAGTGATATATCAATAGAATGTTCCGTGAGTTGCCTATGAAGTTCTCGCATAGATACATATTGAGATATTTGAGCGATATAGCTTAAAACTTGATAAAAGAGGGAGATATTTTTGATAGTATAGGCCTCAAGTATATCCCGACTGATGATATCGTGTTTGAGGGCTTCTAGGAGAAATATTTTATACTGTGTATCAGGTACGATTCGTACTTCTGCAATTCATCCAAATGTGTTATATTCTTGTTTTTTAAAATCAATTCCAAGAGGGAAAATCTCAATATCTTCAACTCCTTCAATTTTGATATTGTTTCCTACAACAATAAGTTTATATTTCTTTGTTTTATAGAGTTGTGAAATAAAATCTTTAATTCACTCAATATTATTTGTATTTTGTAAGATGATTATTTTTGGAACTCCATAGAGTCGCACATAGAGATCAAGTAGAACAATAAGATCTTGTCTATCTTTTATAACTCTGAGCGGATCACATTCTGAATTATAGTAAAAACTTTTTTCAAAACTTTTAGTCTTTTTGAGGATTTCATATACAAGCTTTGTTTTTCCAGTATGTCTGAGTCAAGAAAGAGTCATAATATTTTTCGTATTGAGTATATGAACAGCTGATGTAAGTTCTGTATCATAGAGTCGATATGATTTTTGAGCTTGTATATATCTGAGATTTTTTTCCAATATTTCTTGTAACATATTTATATTTTATAATATAATTATTTGTATTGTAAATATATTTTTATATTTGCAAGTATTTTTGTAAAAATGTTATAGTAGAGTATTTATTTTTTATAATAATCAACTATAAATATAGTTTATATTTTTTTGTGTATAAAAATTGCAAAAAATCATTTACATTAGCAGACTTTATCTTTATAATATCTGTAAACATAATATTTATTCTCTCCTCCATGCAGTTACAACTTCAAGCATATATACAAAATTGTATTCAAGAAAAATATAATATATCACTTCAACATATCTCTCTTGAAACTCCTCCCAAATCTGACATGGGAGACTTTGCTTTTGGGTGTTTTTTACTTGCAAAGGAGATGAGAAAATCTCCGCAAGCTATTGCTGAAGAGATAAAAAAATATATAGAAGAGGATACTATGAAACCTCAAGAAATTGATCATATAGAAGTAGCATGACCGTATCTTAATATATTTTTAGATAATGAGAGTTTTATATCAAGTTTTAAAGACTTTCTCAAACAAGAGAATATGTATGGTGATACTTCAGAGAATGCTCAAAAAACGATATATATTGATTATATTGGAGCAAATGTAGGGAAGCCACTTCATATCTGACATATGTGTACACCGTCACAGTGACAGGTATTTGTGAATTTGTTTCAAAAATTATGATATAGAACAATTTCAGATAGTCATATATGAGATTGGGGGATTATTTTTGGAAAACTGATTGTAGCATATAAGCTTTATGGAGATGATAAAAAACTTCAAGAAAATGCAGTAGAGCATCTTTTTGAACTCTATGTAAAAATATCGACTGAAAGCGAAATAAATGAAACACTTGAATCTCAATTTCGAGAAGCTTTTAAGCAACTTTCTCAAGGAGATACTCAGATGAAAGATATATGGAAAAAATTTACCCAGTCTTCTATAGAGACTATGAATATGCAACTTTCTCGTATATTTGTTAAACCAAAGTATAACATATGAGAGAGTTTCTATGAGTGATTATGACTTGCTAAGATGGAAGATTATCCTGATTTAGAATATTCTATGAAGGACATTGTAGCAGAACTTATTGGAAAAAATATTGCCACACAGAATGATGATGGATCTGTATGAGTTGTGTTTCCTGATGAGATGAAAATACCAAGTTGTATCTTGCAAAAACGAGATGGAACGCATGGATATTTGGCAAGTGATCTCGCAAGTATAAAATATCGTATGGAGAACTGGAATCCAGAAAAAATACTCTATTTTGTAGATGTGAGACAGCAATTGCATCTCAAGCAAGCATTTACTATATCTCATATGGCTTGATGGCTTCATCATTCGACTGAACTCACCCACGCGCACAATGGTTTTATTTCTCTCAAGGATGGTGCTATGAGCACGAGAACAGGAAAGATTATTAAACTAGAAGCTCTTTTAGATGAAGCTGAAAAACGTGCGGAAAAAATCATTCTTGAAAAGAGAGATGATATACAAGGGGATGAACTTAAAAATCTTGCAAAAATCATATGAATATGAGCTATTAAATATGGATATCTCAAGAAATCTCGAGAAACAGATGTAATATTTGATTGGGATGAGTTTATGAGTTTTGAATGAAATAGTGGACCATATATACAGTATGCCTATGTGCGTGCTCAAAAAGTATTAAAAAAAGCTGGATTTAAAAACGACTTTAATCATTCTACGCTCCAGTATACTCAGGTAGAAGAAAAAGAACTCATAAAACATATTCTTGATTTTCCTTGAGTTATAGCTGAAATCTCACAAAGCTACTATGCACATACCTTATGTCTCTATACATACGAATTGACTAAGAAATTTTCAACATTTTATAATAACGTCCCTATCTTAACTGAACAGGATACTCAGCTCCTTTCATCGAGACTCATACTTCTGTCTAATTTTTCTCGTATTTTAGAAGAATGCTTTGAAATTCTTGGAATTCCTTTAGCTCAAGAAATGTAATTTTTATGCCAGTTGATTATAATATTTTTGCAAAAAGTTTTGCAAAATCACGTAAAAATATGAACTGGGAAGAGATTGAGTATTTTTTTTCTTTTCTTACCTGAATAGACGATGAAATACTTGATATTGGTTGTGGAAGTGGGAGGTTTTTGGAACTCTATAGAAAATGTTTTTGACATCTTCCTCATAAATATCTTTGAGTAGACCTTTCTCAGTGACTTCTTGATGAAGCAAAAAAGATGTTTCCAGATCAAAAGTTTATTCAATGAAATATGCTTGATATAAACTGAATTATTGAGGAAGAATCTTTTAACAATATATTTCTTATAGCTTCTTTTCATCACCTTGAAAATATTGAGGATAGAGTAAAAGTATTACAACAACTCAAGCATATTCTGAAAAATAATGGAAAGATATATATGACCAATTGGGCGCTCGAAAGCCCTCTTAACTATGAAAGATATGTATCAGATGCTATAGAGGGAAGTAGAAATACATTTTGATCACAAGATTTTACTATATATTTTTGAAATTCTCCACGTTATTACCATGGTTTTTCTTTATGAGAACTCCAATATCTTGCAGAAAAATCAGGTTTTAAAGTCTGAGAAAATAAACTTTTTGATACACAAAAGAATTTCATAACAATTTTCAAAAAATAAGCTTCTCAAAAGTGAGAAATATGATATACTTCAAGGTATATTTTTAAAAGAGTTTATGAAAAGCTACGACGAATACATTTCTGAAATAGATAAGCACGTTGATTGAATTATTTCTCGAGCTCAAGCATATATGCCCTGACTCGAGGAGTCAGATATATCAGATGCTATTATACTTGCATATGATTTTGCAAAAAAAGCCCATAAAAATGATGCTCGTCTTTCTGGTGAACCATATATTTCTCATCCAGTAGCAGCTACAGAGAGACTTCTATCTCTCACGCCAGATATTTCTACGATTCAAGCATGTCTTCTTCATGATGTTATTGAAGATACTCCTTTTACCTATGATGATATAAAGGTGACATTTTGAGAAGATGTTGCTAAGCTCTGTGCAGGAATGGAAAAATTAGAAAAAGTAAAGTATAGAGGAGAAGATAGAGCAATTTGAAGCCTTCGAAAGATGTTCATTGCTATGGCTGATGATCTAAGAGTGATATTTATCAAACTTGCTGACCGGCAGCATAATATGGAGACATTGAGTCATCATCCAAATCCAGAAAAAAGAGAAAGAATCGCTTTAGAAACTCTTAATATATATGTCCCGATTGCAGGAAGACTCGGGTTATATAATATGAAAAATGCATTGGAGGAGGAGTGTTTTAAAATATTGCATCCAGAAGAACAAGAGAAGCTTGTTCAAGACTTAGTTGAACTTGCAGCATCAAGAAAAGAGTTTCAAAACTCAGCTATCTTAGAAATACAGAAACTTCTGGTGGATGTAGATATAGCACATCGAGTAGATTTTCGGATCAAATCTCCCTACTCTATTTATAAAAAAATGCAGCGAAAGGGGATTGAACACCCAAGGGACTTATATGATATTTATGGAATGCGTATCGTAGTACCAAGTGTAGCAGATTGTTATAGGGTACTTGGTGAAATACATAGTAAATGGCATACTTTACCATATCGTTTTAAAGATTATATAGCATTACCTAAGCCTAACGGATATCAATCGCTTCATACAACGATAGTAGGTTTTTTAAAGAATTTCACACAGCAACCTACAGAAATACAAATCCGTACTGAAGATATGCATAAGCGTGCTGAAATAGGAGTTGCAGCTCATTTTGAATATAAAGAAAAAGGAAGCAAAATAGCAACAGAGATTGACTGGGTAAGTGATCTGAAAGAAATGGTTGATAGTGTGGGAAATAATGATCTTATAAGTTCATTAAAAATAGATACTTTTAAAAATAGGATATTTGTATTTACCCCGAAATGAGATCTTATAAATCTTCCTACGGGCTCAACTCCAATTGATTTTGCATATCATGTTCATACTGATCTTTGAAATCATATTACTATTGCGAAAGTAAATGGTTCCGTATACCCGCTTGATAAAGATCTGGAAAATGGTGATATTATAGAAATTATTATTGATAAAAATAGAAAACCAAGTCCTTTTTGGCTCGGTTTCGTCAAAACTATTAAAGCAAAAAATAATATTAAAGCTTTCTTGCGTAAATGAGATAAGGACACTCATCGAGATAGAGGGAAAGAAATTATAAACAAATATCTTGAAAAATCTGGACTCTCGATTCTTGATAAAGATATGACTGTCATGAAGGTTCTTGATGGAAAAGAGTTTAATATGGAGGAGCGTTTTCAACTCTTAGAGCAAGTTGGAAATTTTAGTATAACTCCAGCTTCACTCTTAAAACGGATTTTAAAAGCACAAAATATAAAATATGAGTCTACTCGAAAGAATCTGAGTTCAACTCCTAAACAGCCATATACTGAATCGGAAGAGGAACTAAAAGAAATAACAATTGGAGGAGAAAAAAACATTGCATATAAAACCTGTAAAACCTGTTGTAAAAATGGTGTGCCTGATCAGATAGTTGCGCATATTAATTCGAGAGGTCAGTTTACCATACATAGTCGAGATTGTTCTGTTCTCCACGGTGTAAATAAGGATCGTCTGATGAATGCCTATATTAAAGGAGAAGAATCTTCAATGAGTCTTTTTAGGCTTTCTTTGGTACTAGAAAATAAAATAGGAATGATGAAAATGATTAGTGAAACACTTTTTACTATGGAGATTAATATTGATGAGCTCCATACGAAAAAAACTTCTCCTACTCAAACGACTCTCACTATATGATTAGAAATTCATGACTATGATTATCTCATAGTTGATAGATTTATTGAAAGGATTAAATCAATTCTTGGTAAGTCACTGATTTCATTTAAAATACAAGAAATACAGTGTGAATCATAAAAATAACACATAAAAAAACTCTAGAATTTTTCTAGAGTTTTTTTTATGTGTTATTTTCGTATTTCCAGTGCTGCTATAACTTCATCATATTTTGCAGGGTCTTTTCTTTTTAAATATGCAAGCATTTTTCTTCTTTTTGCTACCATCATCATAATACCTCTTCGTGAGTGGTTATCTTTTTTATGTTCTCAAAGATGATCTTTGAGATTTTCTATTTTTGCTGTAAGGATAGCAACTTGTACTTCAGCAGAACCTGTATCACCTTTTGCTTTCGCAAATTTTTTGATAATACCTTCTTTGTCTTGTTTTGTAACAGTCATCATGTATTTTTAAAAAATAAATTCTAATAAACCGGAAAATACGCCAGTAAATTATTGGCTGTATTATAGAGAAAAAAGTATTATTGCAAAATAATTATAAAAATATTTGATAGAGATATAATACTTGTCAATAAGAAATTTTAAAGACTCATAGTATTATACTCGATATAGAGAGGAAAATATGGTATTTTAAAGAGAGTTTATCATATATTTTTTATCTATGTGAGCAGAAGCAATCGATTATCGTGATATAGGAAGAGATATTTATGCAGAGGCACGAGATGGAGATTTAACCCAAGAGGAAAGAGAGGAGCTTATTACGCGTTATGAAGAGGAATGTTCTACAGTACAGGCAGATACATGTAATAATCTCCAAGAGCTTCGAGATGCGATGGATACTTTTCAAGAAAGTCTTCAGATGGATCGAGGAGATATTATAAAACTTCAAAGAATTATATGAGTCGGAAGTGATGGGTATTTTGGTCCAGGAAGCTTTACGAGTTTTGAAAGCTATAAAACCGACACCGGTTTTGAGTGAACACTTGAGGAACTTGTAGTACTTTATGGACAAACTCGAGAACATTTTGAAAACCTTCCTATAGCACAGAGAAGGGACTTACAGCCAGAAAGAGGGAAAGATGGGATATTTGGTCCAAATACATTTAGATATATGCTTTCCCAAAATCTTGTTGAATGAGTAGAACAAGTTGTTGTCGCAGTAGAGGAAGTCTCTCAATGAGATCCAGCAGTGATAGATAGTCCAGATTTGAGAGATATTCCTACAGATATTCCTGAAACAGGATTTGAAATTACGAGAGATACCCTAACAAGTACAATAGAAATGGCTTTTCAAGAAGAAAATAGAGATATTATTTTTCAAGCACTTCAAAGTGATGTTTTGAGAGGAAATACTGAAAGATCTCAAAATTATATCAGAGAGATACAAGCCTATATTATTGAAAATAATGTATACGAGCAAGCGAGGAGTATATTTTGTAATCCAGAAACAAGCCTAGAAGATACGGGAACTATCTATACAGTTGATTTTAGATGAGAGAGAACCCTTACACAACTCATAACGGCTATCGATCTTTTTGGTGATGTTTCATATTTAAAAGATTCGGATGGAACTTTTATTCGCAGATATGAACCGAGTGGTGAATATAGGACTCTTGATGGAAGAAGACTTTCTATCGTAAGTGGTACATCAGTGATGGTGCCAAATGAACAAGAAATAATAAGAATTTGAGCGTATATGAGTACTATAGAGAGAGGAGGAGTTTCTGCAGTAGATGACCCAACGCTTTGAGTAGCCAGTGTGTTTGAAACTTCAGTGCTACGAAATGGGAGACCGATAGAAGTGAATATTTTTTCAAGAGAACAGACTCTTTGAGAACAAGCTCTTACAAGACTTATTACTCCAGAAGCGGCAGAAAGTATAAGAATTATCATGGAAGCGTGACAGGATAGATTCTTTCCAGTTTTGATGAATGATGGGAGTATTGTATTTATGACGAATCCTACCTATGCGCCAGATACGGATGGGGAATGAGTCAGTAGTGTAGAAGCGAGGAATTATGCAATGCAGAATGGATATTTACTTCCAACATCATTTCAAACAGATGCAGCTAGAGATCAGGCACAAATACGCTGAATTCTCCCATCAAACTATAATGAACATGTAACTTCAGCAGTGCAGCAAGCAAATACAGCTCGACAAAGAGCTCTGCTGGAAGAAATTATTTGAGCAAATGGAGATGCGTTTGTCTGAGGTTTTACAAAAATATGGGCATTTAATGAGAGTCTTCCAGTCGGGCACAGTCAGAGAAGAGAACATCCGTGACTCAATGGATGGTATAGTAATGTTAGAACCGGAGAAACAATTCAAGGCTATTCAACGTGGCATGCTGGAGATCCATCATACGATGATTATTCCCAAGCAGCCCAGTTTGTGAGTCCAGTTTGGATAGATGCAGCAGGAAATATACATGGATTAAGTGAAGGAGTATTGAATTCTCCTCAATTAATAGACCCGCTAGAATCTTGAAGAATGAATCCTGAACTAGAGATTGGATGAAGTATAACCTTAGATGACGTGATTAATATGGGAGTAATTCCAGAACGTACCCCTCAAGCAGAAGATATAGTGCCAGTTATTCAAGAAGCAAGAAATGCAATTGGAATGACAGAACGTGCATTTGAGACAGCAAAAATAGAAATACGAAATTCACCTGAATATAGGGAAGCTCGTGAAATAGCAAGACGACTTTCCAGACAACAAATTATGAATATTCAACTTGCGACGGGCGCTGAAGTAGACGGGGCATTTGGACCAGAAACCTATTTATTTTATGCTTATTCAGATGTATCGGAAGCTTGATTTACTTTGGAAGAAGTAGCAAATCTGAGAAAAATAGTAGACGAAGAGAGTGATATACAAGCAATAACTTCGGCTATCCAACAAACATACAATTTAAGTGACGAAGCTATCACTGATATTTTTTGAGATATTTCTGCGGATGATTATATTTCTTATAATGTATATTGGGGAGAAATAACTCATTTTGATCAAGAGACTACCGAAAGAAGAACTATCAATGTTGCAGAGGGGATTTTTGATACGATAGAACGTGCTCTGACTGAAGGGTCATATGAAGTGATTTTAGAAACTCTTTCTCGGATGACTGATGCGTGACAACGAGGACACTATATAGATACTCTTCTTGAGTATATTAGAACAAACAATGCTTATAATCAAGCTTTAGCATTATTTTCTAATATATGAATGGATGAACAATGAAATCAATTTTATAGTATAAATTTTCATGGAAATGTTGATCTATGACTCAAGATAACAGCAGATGATTTATTTAATACGGAAGATTATCTCATCGTTGAGAATACCCTCTATGTGAGAGATGGACAAAGTTATATAAGTACTTCATGAAATCAAGTCTTAGAATTGCGAAATAGAACTATTGTCAGAGTACCTCAAGAATCTGAAAAAGATGAAATACGAACGATGCTTACAGAAAGAGAAAGTATTCGTACAAGTATAGAAAATAATCTTTGAGAAGTGATTCAAAGTCATAATAGGGAAATGATTCTAAATTATTGTAGAATTGCATCTGAATCTGAAAAAAGACAGCTGCTAGAAAATATAAAAAATATTGTTTTTGAACAAAGACTCTTTTCAGATATGAGGGCAATATTTACTATCCCAGGAGAAAATGGAGCTTTTATCTTTCAGGATTTTTCTAGTGAAATAGGAGTATGAAGATTATTTGCAGATGGATTAGTAGCTTTTGATATATTTTGAGATTATTCCATTATCGCTTCACAAGGAGTAGAATATGTAGGATTAAGAGGAAGAGATTATATGAATAATCAAAGACGCTTTGCCCTAAATAATGGAGAGAGAGTCATTCCTCAGATGCAATCTCAAAGAAGAGAAGAAGATTACGAGACCCTTGATGAGTATCCTGAACTTGCAAGAGAATTTTGAGAATGGGTAACGCGACAAAGGCTAAGTGGAGTGAGAAATGATTGTGGTTGAGCTGTTTGAGATTTACTCGTCCGATTTTGACTTACACAGTTTCGCCGTGAAGAATGAAATAGGTTCTCACAATTATCTCAACAATTAGGTTCATCAAGTAGAAATGGGTATGCATATGAACATGTATTAGATCAAATGGTCGAAGAATGATATTTTTCTGTTGAAGATATCGCTACTCCAGCTGATGCAAGACCAGGATGAATTATAGTGTTTTGAAGATGAGCTCCAAGGTCATCTGGAGCATCAACTGCAAGACAGTACGCAGGGCATGTAGAAATTAAGGGGAGTGATAATCATTATTATAGTTATTATAGTTCATCGGTTCCAGGATGATCAGCAAGAAGTTTTTCAACGGATGCAGAAATATATGCAAGTCAAACAGCATTTGTTGGTAAGGTATATTACCCTAGAGTAAGATTTTAGAATAAAAATATGAAAAGCTTCTTCCAAAAAATGTAAAAATCTATACAATCTATTCATAGAAGTTATCCAAGAGATATTTTATGAATTCAAGAAAAAAGAACACCCCCCTTAATAAATTTTTTGATTTTTTTGATAGCTATCCAAGAGAGTATTTTGTGTTTGGATTTTTCTTTGTATTTTTTCTTGCGATTATTTGGGAAACATTTTCTTACACGGTTCTGAACTATAATTTTTACACGGATCTTGCTTATAAACAACAGGTAGGGGAGGTAAAAGTTCCAGTAACCCGTGGAACGATATACTCTGCCCCAAACCTGAGTATCCAAGATGGTACGGTATTTTCTACTTCTGTTGACCTCAATGATCTCGCAATAGATCCACAAATAGAGTGAGATAAACAAAAACTTACATTATTTCTGACTAATATTCTCTACAAAGAGATGTGTTATTTGAGGTCAGAAAAAGATTGTTATAACGATATGCTTCGTTTTTTAAAGGTTCTTGAAATACCTGATTTCCAATCAGAAGAAAGTGCTGTGAAAGAGAAAATACTAGAACGAGTACAACAAAGAGTGTCACAAGATAAAATTACGAGTGTAAAACTGAGAGACGCACTTTCACCTGAAGAAGAACAAATCATATTTTCTTGGAATATACAAGGAGTATATCCGAGTGAAATCGGTTTATATGTTAATCCAGAAGAACTGACGCAAAAGGATATATTTGCAGATTATTATCAAAATCTCTTTTGAGGAAATACGGAAGATATATTGTATTCTATTCGTCAAAGAGATTTAAGATATATTCCTATTTTTCAAAGACTTTCTCTTATAGGTTCTGATGAAATACTTCAGTATATAGAAGAAGAATCCCAAGCGCTCCGTCAAGGAGTATTAGAAAAAGAAGAATCTATAGGAGGATTTATCATTCTTACTCCTCACGCACAACGTATCTATCCAGAGAGAACTATTGCGGCACAAATAATATGATTTTTAGATAATGCAGGGAAGGGGCATTATGGACTTGAAGGATATTTTGATGACTTACTCAAGGGAAATCCAGGGGAACAAGTAAATAAAAAAGATATTCAAGGCCGTGCTATAGATCCTATTTCTCTAGAAGAAGATGATATTTGAGCATTAGAGTGAGTAGATATTCACACGACGATAGATAGAAATATTCAAAAAACGGTAGAACGAATTTTGGAAGAATGAGTGAAAAAATATGGAGCAAATAAAGGAACTGTTGTGATTATGGATCCTTTCACCGGGAGAGTATTGTCGCTTGCAAACTACCCAAGTTTTGATCCAAATAATCCTGGAGAAGTCTATGAACTCAAAAAGGTAAATTATGGAGAATATCCAAATCCTGAAACCGATCTTCTCGGAAAAACGGTATTTGTAGAAGATGTAGAGAGAGGTCAATGATTTAT
>UPTN01001154.1_pt1 | contig 11991 bp, 12 predicted proteins | sample 2160111 | NCBI WGS metagenome assembly UPTN01 (sample SAMN06265058, study PRJEB28932) | marine metagenome | isolation source: Columbia River Estuary | place: USA:Columbia River Estuary, USA | collected 2014-05-05 | reverse complement strand
GTCTCGATGATGCCGGAACGACCGCCACCGATTGCGGAACAATAGGACAGGCCGATTTCCATCGCCTTGCCGGATGCATCGCGGTCAATCGCCACAAGGCAAGGCACGCCGCCGCCTTTGGTGTATTCGCCGCGCACTGTGTGGCCTGGGCCTTTTGGGGCCATCATGATGACGTCAACGCCTTCTTTCGGCTCAATCAAACCGAAGTGCACGTTCAAGCCGTGGGCGAACGCAATTGCCGAACCCGGCTTGATGTTGTCGTGGACGTATTTCTTATATGTTTCTGCCTGCAGTTCGTCGGGCATTGTGAACATGATCAGGTCACACCAAGCCGCAGCTTCAGCGATACCCATAACTGTTAGGCCTTCGCCTTCGGCTTTAGCCGCAGAAGGGGAACCTTCGCGCAGGGCAACAACAAGGTTCTTCGCACCGCTGTCACGCAGGTTCAGCGCGTGTGCATGCCCTTGCGAGCCGTAGCCAAGAATAGCTACTTTTTTGTCTTTGATCAGGTTCACATCGCAATCGCGATCGTAATAAACGCGCATAATCGTCGTCCTTTGTTTGGTGTTATCTGAGCTGTGTTATAACGGCTGTATCGCGATATGTGAGTGCCAGAGTAAGAGTATTTTCTGCAATATGGTAATTGCTATGCGCCAATACTTCATTTAGTCGTATTTTTATGCTTGATGATATTGATCGCCGGATTTTACGTTTGCTGCAGGCGGACCCCACACGGGGTGTGCCGGAACTTGCCGAAGCCGTCGATACGACGCCCGCACGCCTGACCCGGCGGTTGGAGCGATTGCGAAGCGACGGCGTGCTGCGCGGCAGCCATATCGTGATTGATTGGAAGGCACTAGGTTACACCGTGTCGGTCAGCCTTCGGATCACTTTGGACAAGACAGTTTCGCGTGCCTTTGATGATTTTATCGCTGCGGCCCGCGCCGTTCCAGAAGTGATTGAGATCCAGACATTCCTTGGCCGTGTCGATGTGCGTTTGTCGCTTATTGCGCGGGATTTGCCAGACTACCAGCGTATCTACCGTGAACAGGTGCTGACCCTGCCGCACATAGCCGATATCGAAGCCTTGATGACTGTCGCCACAGTGAAATCCGACGAAAGTCTGCCGCTATGACGTTGGACGATCTTGACTGCGCAATCCTGCGTGCGTTGTCGGCAAATGCAGATCAATCAACGACGCGGTTGGGGCAGAAGTTGGGACTTAGTCAACCTGCCACATGGCGCAGGATCAAGCGTTTGCAGGATGCGGGGGTGATTGCCGGACGGCGCTTGGAACTGGACGCTGAAAAGGTCGGGTTTGGCGTCACCGTCTTTCTGGGCGTGAAACTGGCAACCAAAGGCCGCGTGAGCCTTGAGGATTTCGAGCGCGCAATTGGCGCGATCCCAGAGGTGCAAACAGTTGATCACGTCCTTGGTCTGTATGATTACAGACTACGTGTCGTGGCCCGTGATTTGGCCGACTTTGAACGCGTGCTGCGTCGGCGTATCATGACAATGCCCGGGGTGGGAAACGTAGAGGCGAATGTACTTCTCAGTGAAGAACGCAGGCCGGGCCCAATTTAGGTCGCATGCTTTGTCCGATCCGAAACTATGCGCGGCAAGTGGGCTGTATTCTTTGCGGGTCGTTTCGATGTATACCAAAATAGGCTTTGCTTTCGGGGCCGCGCATGATTACCCAAAATGAACACTTGGAGGATTAAGACATGGACGGCGCACGCACATCGGTAGACCCAGACGGCCTTATGGAATTTTCGGTGGTTTTCACCGACAGATCCCTTAACCACATGTCCAAAGCCTTTCAGGGCGTGATGACTGACATTTCCGGTATGCTCAAAGAGGTCTATAATGCTGACCATGTGGCCCTTGTGCCTGGTGGCGGGACATATGGCATGGAGGCAGTCGCCCGCCAGTTCGGCGCAGATGCCCATGCGTTGATTGTGCGCAACGGCTGGTTTTCCTACCGCTGGAGCCAGATTTTTGATGCAGGCAAGTTCACGTCACAGACGACTGTCATGAAGGCCCGCCAATCGGGCAACGACACCCGCGCCCCATTCGCGCCAGCCCCGATCGAAGATGTTGTCGCTGCAATCAAAGAGGCAAAGCCGGACGTTGTTTTTGCCCCGCACGTGGAAACTTCTGCCGGACTAATCTTGCCTGACGACTACATCACCGCAATGGCCGATGCCGCACACGAGGTTGGTGCGCTGTTGGTGCTTGACTGCATTGCGTCCGGGTGTGTGTGGGTCGATATGAAGGCCACCGGCGTTGATGTTCTCATCTCTGCACCGCAAAAAGGCTGGTCTGCTACTCCAAGCGCGGGTTTGGTGATGATGTCTGAACGTGCTGTTACACGCATGGCAGACACGACGTCGAATTCATTTACCGTTGATCTGAAAAAGTGGCACAGCATCATGCAGGCTTATGAAAACGGCGGTCATGCCTACCATGCAACGATGCCAACAGACGGTTTGCGGGCCTTCCGTGATACAATGCTTGAAACGCGTGACTACGGGTTTGCCCGTCTGAAAGACGCGCAATGGGCCTTGGGGAACGCCGTGCGCAAAGTTTTGGCCGACAAAGGTATCAAATCAGTTGCTGCCGAAGGGTTTGGCGCACCTGGTGTTGTGGTCAGTTACACTGACGATCCTGCGATCCAGAATGGCTCAAAGTTTGTTGCCGAAGGCATGCAGATTGCTGCGGGTGTGCCGCTTCAATGTGATGAACCTGCAGATTTCCGCACATTCCGCTTGGGGCTTTTCGGGCTGGACAAGCTTTATGACGTGGATGGCACCATGGCGCGGTTGGTTACGGTCTTGGACCGCGTGCTTTAACTGGCACCCAAACCCAGTTGCATCAACGTGCGACGCACAGGAGCGACGCCATATAGTGCCTCGATGCCTTTGGACCGAAGCGTTTGAAACGCTGGGCTTCCGGCAATTGATGCCCGGTTTAGCGCATCAATGCCTGTGACCCGCAATTTGATATCAGGGTGCCGCTTGCGTGCAAAAGCGTCCAGCATAGCAGGGGCGCCCAACTGTTCTGGCGTTGCGATTGCCAAATCCAGCAAACATGACAAGTCACGCAAAGACATGTTCAACCCCTGGGCACCAATCGGTGGCATTACATGGGCAGCTTCTGCGACCAATGCGGTCCGTGGGGCTATCAGACTGTGTGCCACCTGACTAATGATCGGCCATACGCTGCGCCGCGATGCAAGCTTGAGTGGACCATAAAGCCCTGCTGCCCGGAGTGTTGCTTCTGCCTCGAAATCTTCCGCCGAAAGAGCGGCAAGGCGTTGCACCTCAGAACCTTGCTCCATCCAGACAACGGCAGAGCAGGGGCGACCCTCGTGGTCTGGCAACGGCACCAGCGTGAATGGCCCGCCAGAGCGGTGAACTTCGGTCGAGACATTCTCGTGCGGTGCATCATGGGTCACTGCAAACGTCAGTGCCTTTTGCCCGTAGCGTTTCGTTTTGACGTCAATGTCCGCGGCTTTGCGCACAGCTGATCCGCGTCCGTCTGCACCAATCACCAAACGGGCGCTGATCTGGGTGCCTTCGGTCAGGGTGACGATTGCTTCGGCGTCGCGCGCAAGCATCCGGTCGAAACCTACTCCGGGACGAAAATCAACGTTGGGCAGCTCTGCGATGCGGGAAACCATCTCGCGGCGCAATAACCAGTTTGGCAAGTTCCACCCAAAGGGCTTGTCGGAAATATCGGCTGCGTTGAAATCGCGAATGACATGCCTGTCTGTGCCCGCATCCACGATCCGCATGACCTGCAAAGGTGTCGCGAAAGGCGCAAGTTTGTCCCAGAGCCCTGCGTCTTGCAGAAATTGTTGGGCTGGCTGCAGGAATGCGGTCGTGCGCAGGTCAGATCCCGCTGCATCGCTGGTTGTGATCGGCGGTGCTGGGTCAATAATCACGACGCGAAAGCCCGCCGTGCCAAAGGCAGCAGCAGCAGTCAGCCCTGCGACTCCACCACCCGCGATCAATACATCGGTTGAGATACGTTTCATGCCCCTAGACATAGGCCTGTTGTCCAAAGGCGAAAAGGGTCAACGGTTCAGCTGCGACAAGAAAGCTGTAAGATCATCGGTGTGATGATGCACATGATCATGCAACGCGTGCTGTGGATGCACATGCACAGTGCGCATACCCAATGCATGCGGCACCTCCAGATTGCGGGCTTCGTCTTCAAACATCGCGGCTGTTGTTGGCGTGACCCCGTCTTTTGCAAAAACCCGTGCAAAAGCGTCAAGGGTGGGTTTGGGTTTGAAGTCAGCATGTTCCACGCCGTAAACGGCATAAAAAACGGTTGTCAGACCGCGTGCAGCCAACACGCGTTTTGCGTGATTTTCGGATCCGTTGGTATAGACGATCTTGCGTCCTTTCAGTCTGCCAATGGCGACCTTTAGAGCGGCATCTTCTTGCAGATGCGACACATCAATATCATGGACATCAGCCAGAAAGTGATGCGGATCGACGTCATGGTGTGCAATCAGACCCGTCAGGGTCGAACCGTATTCTGTCCAGTATTCGCCGCAGAGTTTCAACGCGCGTGCGTGATCCAACCCGGTTAGTCGCGCAACATAGGCCGAGAATCGGGCATCCATTTGCCCGAATAGATCATCAGTCGGGGGGTAAAGCGTGTTGTCGAGGTCAAAAACCCACGTGTCCACATGTGTAAAATGCTGTGCAACCATATCGCGGACAGTAGTTGCTAGGATTGTATGCTGCAATCGCTTTGGCTTGATCCTCTAGGGGCAGGGGGCCTATGGTTGCGCGACGATACAAAGGACAGATTGATGAACGACCCGCGCGGATCACAAAAAGATGCCTATGCCCTCATTCTGGAGGCAATCGACAGCCATGTTTACAAACCTGGTGACCGTCTTGTCGAAAGCGAACTGGCAGAGCGTTTCGGCGTTTCGCGCACTCCTATCCGCGAGGCCCTACAGCGGCTTGAAACGCAGTCCCTGCTGACGCGCGACGGGCGATCTTTGATTGTTGCCTCGTTGGACCATTCGCAACTGTCCGAACTCTATGTCGTACGCGGTGAACTAGAGGGCTTGGCGGCCCGACTGGCGGCCCAGCATGCGACCCCCGAAGAAATCAAAGTTCTGCGCAATCTGATGGCCGAAGATGAAAGACTTGTTGACGATCCAAATGCAATGAGCCGTGCCAATCGCCGTTTTCATAAACAAATCCACCTTGCATCGCATAACCGCTTTCTTGTGCAACAGCTTGATCTCGTGCATCGGTCTATGGCGCTTTTGGCGACGACATCGATAGCAGCCGAAGGGCGCGGTCATAAGACCTTGCAAGAACATGAGGCGATTGTCGCCGCGATCGAGGCAGGCGATGGTGATGCTGCATACAAAGCCTTACGCAACCACATTTCAGAAGCGTTTGTGACCCGTCTGAAATTGGACGCGCAAGCGGTTGAGGCGGCAGAGTAAACTCAGGCGCTCATTGCTTCTGCGAAGCGTTCAAACAAGTAGTAGCTGTCTTGCGGGCCGGGGCTTGCCTCTGGGTGATACTGAACGCTGAAAACAGGGCGTCCGGCGATGCGAATACCGCAATTGCTGCCATCAAACAGCGAGACATGTGTTTCTTCGACGCCTTCGGGCAAAGTTTGGCTGTCGACCGTAAAGCCATGATTCATCGACGTAATTTCGACCTTGCCGGTTTCCATATCCTTGACAGGATGGTTTGCCCCGTGGTGGCCGTGATTCATCTTGATGGTTTTTGCACCGACCGCAAGCGCAAGCATCTGGTGGCCAAGGCAGATGCCAAACACTGGCAGGTTTGCCGCTAGAACGCCTTGGATCATAGGTACGGCATATGCGCCTGTGGCGGCCGGATCGCCGGGGCCGTTTGAAAGGAAAACACCGTCTGGTTTCAGGGCCAAAACATCTTCGGCCGTCGCCGTCGCAGGTAGCACGGTCACATCGCAACCAGCACTCGCAAGGCAACGCAGAATATTGCGTTTTGCCCCGAAATCAATCGCGACGACCTTATGCTTTGGTGCATTCTGCGGCGCGTACCCATCAGGCCAAGCCCACCGCATTTCGTTCCACTGGTAAGACTGTGCGCAGGTCACATCTTTGGCAAGATCAAGACCTTCAAGCCCTTCAAATGCGCGCGCTTTCTGAACGAGGGCTTCGATGTCGAAGTTCCCATCCGGATCATGGGCAAGGGCCACATGCGGCGCACCTTGCTGCCGGATCGCACGTGTCAGGCGGCGCGTGTCAATTCCACCCATTCCAATGCGATTGCGCTTGGTCAGCCAAGTTGTCAGCTCTTCGGTGGAACGCCAGTTTGACGCAAGCGTCGGGTCCCATTTGACGACCATACCTGCAGCAACGGGATCTGCTGTTTCGTCATCCTCTGGGTTGACGCCGGTGTTGCCGATATGGGGAAAGGTGAAAGTCACTACCTGACCCGCATAGGAGGGGTCGGTCATGATTTCCTGATACCCTGTCATGGCAGTATTGAAGCAAAGCTCTGCGACCGTTTCGCCAGTGGCCCCAAAACCCATGCCATAGAAGATCGTACCATCTGCAAGCGCCAAACAGGCCGTCGGTTTCTGCGTCATAGCAACTCTCCCATGCGTCAAATTGCGCTGGGTTTACGGGCGCAGGCAGGCGGGGTCAAGGGCGGATCACACCCTTGCAAACAAGGGGCCGCATTCTGCGCGTTGCGCTTGTCAGTCGGGCTTTGTCGCACTATGTTGCCGCTTCGTTTAACTCTCTTTCTTCGGGAAATTGCCATGCACATGCGCGACAAGATCAATGCGGCCCTCAAAGACGCGATGCGTGCGAAAGAGGCAGACCGCCTTTCGACGTTGCGACTGATCAATGCCGCGATCAAAGACAAAGACATCGCCATGCGCGGCACCGTTGACGAAGCTGCCGGTGTCAGCACCGACGATGTCACCGCTATCATGAGCCGCATGGTCAAGCAGCGTCACGAAAGCGCGCGTGCCTATGAAGAAGGCGGTCGTCTGGAACTTGCCGAAAAAGAGCTTTCAGAGATCAAGATCATCGAAGAATTCTTGCCAAAGCAATTGAGCGAAGACGAAGCAGAAGCTGCCGTTGACGCCGCTATTGCCGAAGTGGGTGCAACCAGCATTCGCGACATGGGCAAGGTGATGGCTGTGCTCAAGGGTGAATACACAGGGCGCATGGATTTTGGTAAAGCTGGTCCGATGGTCAAGAACCGTCTCGGTTAAACGTCTCAGGTGCGAAACGCACCTTTGAGTTCGTCGTAAAGTGCCAAACGTTCGGCTACGTCCAGGAATGCACCGATCTCGACCTCGCGGTCGCCGCCTCGCAATGTGATGTAGTTGTCAACTGGCCCGCCTTTGGGGTGCAGGTGCACTGTCACCCAATAGCGGTTCGCGTGCCATTCCTGAATATCACCCTTTGGATTGTGTCGCGTCAGATGCGCTTGGGTGTTATCAACGGTCAGTTCTTCCAGTACTTCGCCACGCTTGTAGCTAACGTGCAGCGCGTACCAAACACCTGCAATCATCAGCGCGAAAAACGGCAGTATCCCCCAAAGCACCGCTTTGCCAAGCAAGGTCAGCAAGGGCAGGGATACCAAGGCCGCCGTTGCCCCGATGAACAGCACAAAGTCTTTGCGCAGCAGTGATCTGTACGGCCAAAGGCTTAGTTGCCAATGGCTGTCTTTGGTGGGTTGGGGTGGCGTCCATTCGTAGGGCATAGGGTGGTTTTAACCTGCTATGTCACAAGGTCAAACGCGACAGACCGTCGCCGTTGGAGTTGCTGAGAGTACCTCCACCTTAAGCAGGTGGTGTACGCAGACCTAAAAACAAAAAGGCCCTGTCATTTCTGACAGGGCCTTTTCATTTACTTAATCACATCTAGTGCGAATGCTGCTTGTCCCAATCGGACTGCTTTGGCAGCGTCTCGAATGTGTGCTCTGGTGGTGGGCAAGGCAGTGTCCACTCCAGCGTATCAGCATATTCGTTCCAAGGGTTGTTCTCGGTGACGCGCTTGCCCTTTGTCAGTGTCCAGACCAGGACGCCGATGAAGAACAGGAACGATGCGAAGGACAAAAATGCACCCCAGCTAGAGACATAGTTCCAGTAAGCGAATGCCTCTGGGTAGTCGATGTAACGGCGTGGCATACCCTGACGACCCAAGAAGTGCTGTGGGAAGAATGTCAGGTTTGCACCGATGAACATCGCCCAGAAGTGCAGCTTGCCGGCCCACTCAGGATACATGCGACCCGACATCTTTGGCAGGTAGAAGTAGATACCGGCAAAGATCGAGAACACAGCACCCAAGCTCATCACATAGTGGAAGTGTGCCACAACATAGTAGGTGTCATGGTAAACGCGGTCGACGCCAGCTTGTGACAAGACGATGCCCGTCACACCACCAAGTGTGAACAGGAACAGAAAGCCCATCGCCCACAGCATCGGTGTCTTAAACTCGACAGAACCGCCCCACATTGTCGCAATCCAAGAGAAGATTTTGACACCTGTAGGAACCGCAATAACCATCGTGGCCAGCATGAAGTAGGACTGCTGCGTCAGCGACATGCCAACGGTATACATGTGGTGCGCCCAGACGACGAAGCCCAGAACACCAATTGCGACCATCGCATAGACCATTGGCAGATAGCCAAAGATAGGCTTGCGCGAGAAGGTCGCGATGACGTGGCTGATAATACCAAAGCCAGGGATGACGATGATGTACACTTCGGGGTGACCGAAGAACCACAAGATGTGCTGATACAAAATCGGATCGCCGCCGCCTTCAGGTTGGAAGAAGGTCGTGCCAAAGTTACGGTCCGTCAGCAGCATCGTGATCGCACCAGCCAGAACCGGCAGTGCAAGAAGGATCAACCATGCTGTGACAAAGATCGACCAAGCAAACAACGGCACTTTGTGCAGTGTCATGCCCGGAGCGCGCATATTCAGGAAGGTCGTGATCATGTTGATCGCACCAAGGATCGATGACGCACCCGAAAGGTGAACAGCAAAGATCGCAAGGTCCATGGACATGCCGCCCTCAGATGTCGACAGCGGTGGATAAAGAACCCAGCCCACACCAGAACCGGCCTGACCGTTACCACCAGGTGCCAACATCGAAGCCACGCCAAGCGACGCGCCAGCCACAAACATCCAGTAAGACAGGTTGTTCAGGCGCGGAAACGCCATATCCGGTGCACCAATCTGCAAGGGCATGAAGTAGTTGCCAAAGCCGCCGAACAGCGCCGGAATAACCACAAAGAACATCATCAAAACACCATGATAGGTGATCAAAACGTTCCAAAGGTGTCCGTTTGGCGTACATTCACCTGCAGCTGCGGCAGTGATGCGCGCACCTTCAAGGCACATGAATTGCACGCCAGGCTCCATTAGCTCTAGGCGCATGTAAACGGTGAAGGCGACCGAGATAAAGCCAAGTACACCTGCGGTAAACAGGTACAAAATGCCGATATCTTTGTGGTTTGTTGACATAAACCAACGGGTAAAGAAGCCCCGTTCGTCCTCGTGTGCGTCGCCGTGGATGGCTGCGTCTGCCATTGTGGCTCTCCTCGTATTGGCTACTTTTTCACGCCGCCGAGTCGAAGCCCGCCGGTCGTTTGGCATGGTTCTAGTCGGTTGACGGTAAAGGGGCAACAAAGGATACGCTTTTCTGCATGGGTTAATTTGGCGCAGGTGAATTTCAATCGGTACCTCGGGCGCGGTCAAAAAGCTGGCGCAGCGCGTGAAAGCCCGTAGTATTGCCCGAAAGCAGGAGGTTAGTTATGGCGGTGAAAAGTCCCCCTTTCACGATTGGTATTGAAGAGGAATACCTGCTCGTTGACACCAAAACTTATGCTTTGGCGCATGCACCTGACGCTCTGATGGAGGCCTGCAAACAGGACCTTGCGGGAAAATTCAGTCCAGAGTTCCTGCAATGTCAGGTCGAAGTTGGCACTGGAGTTTGCGAAACAATTGCACAAGCCCGCGCGGATCTTGGCAATCTGCGGCGTACCGTCGCTCGGCATGCACAAGCGCACGGCCTTGCCCCGATTGCGGCCTCTTGCCATCCGTTTGCTGACTGGAAGGACCAACACCACACCGACAAAGCCCGCTATAACCAATTGCGCCGTGATCTGGCAGGTGTTGCAAGGCGCATGTTGATTTGCGGGATGCATGTACATGTCGGCATTCCTGATCAGGATATGCGGATCAATCTGGTTAATCAGCTCAAGTACTTTTTGCCGCATTTGCATGCGCTGTCGACGTCTTCGCCGTTTTGGCAGGGCGAGGACACGGGCATGCAATCCTACCGCTTGACCGTCTTTGATAATTTGCCGCGAACCGGACTGCCGCCCTACATGACCGATTGGGACCAGTTTTCATCGACCGTTGAAACGCTCACTGATCTTGGATTGATCGAGGATGCCTCAAAAATCTGGTGGGACTTGCGGCCATCGTCAAAGTTTCCAACGATTGAATCGCGGATTTGCGACGTCGCCCCACGGATGGAAGTGACGTTAACTCTTGCCGCCTTGACGCAATGCCTGACGCGGATGCTGTGGCGCAAATCAGTCGAAAATGACGGTTGGCGGATTGTGCAGAACTTCATGGTTGCCGAAAATCGTTGGCGTGCGCAGCGATATGGCGTTTCTGAATCCTTTATCGATTTTGGGCGCAAGTCGCTTATTCCATTTGCGCAAGCCGTAGATGAGTTGATTGAACTGATTGCAGAGGACGCAAAGGCGCTGGACTGCGTGGCCGAGGTTGAAGCCGTCCGTAATGTCTTGACCACGGGTACGAGTGCCGATCAACAACGCCGCGTGTTCGAGCAAGCAAAAGCGTCCGGCGCCGACAAGCAAGAGGCGCTCAATGCGGTCGTTCAGTTGTTGATCAGTGATTTTCAGGCTGATTTATAGGCGCGCGCCTGCGGTCTAGTCGAATTGAGCTTCAAAGCTGCTTTTGAGCGCGACATCCAGATCGGCCATGCTAACAGGCAATCCAAGATCGACCAGTGATGTGACACCGTGATCACGAATGCCGCAAGGCACGATGCCATCGAAATGGGTTAGATCAGGTTCCACGTTTATTGATAGCCCGTGAAACGACACCCATTTGCGCAAACGGATGCCCAAAGCGGCGATCTTGTCTTCAGCGACCGAGCCATCCGCCTGCAATGGTTTATCATGGCGCTGGACCCATACACCCACACGCCCGTCACGAATTTCGCCTTTGACATTGAATGTATCAAGGGTCGCGATAATCCAGTGTTCAAGATCTTTCACAAACTTGCGCACGTCGCGGCCCCGTTTGCCCACATCAAGCATGACATAAACAACCCGCTGGCCGGGACCGTGGTATGTGTATTCGCCACCGCGCCGCGCGTCATAGACGGGAAAGCGATTTGGATCGACCAGATCAACCGCTTTGGCAGATGTGCCAGACGTATAAAGCGGCGGATGTTCAAGCAGCCAAACGCATTCAGCAGCCGCGCCATTTATGATACCGGCGACACGATTTTCCATGAAGGCCAAGGCCTCTTCATAGTCAGTCAAACCGTCGGTTGTGATCCATTCCACCATAACCTTGGGGTAGCTGTGTGGCTCGCGGTTGAAAAGGGGGTGTTTTCCCTCTTGGCATCACAAATACGCTCGTCTATGAGTGCCGCCACTACCAGCTTACAGACTTGCGGTCGTGGCGGAATTGGTAGACGCGCAGCGTTGAGGTCGCTGTGAGGTAACACTCGTGGGGGTTCGAGTCCCCCCGACCGCACCAGTTTATGCATATAAATCATAAAAATAAGGGGTTTGAGAGACAGCTCTGAAAACTTTATGTACCATTTAGCGTTAATCTGTGTACCAAATTGTGTACTAAAAAACCCCCATAGAACTAACTACAGGGGCTTCTTTATACATAGATGGCGAAGCTATCGCTTCTAGGGTAGTCTACTTATTCTACTACGGTCGC
>UPTN01001145.1_pt1 | contig 12054 bp, 1 predicted proteins | sample 2160111 | NCBI WGS metagenome assembly UPTN01 (sample SAMN06265058, study PRJEB28932) | marine metagenome | isolation source: Columbia River Estuary | place: USA:Columbia River Estuary, USA | collected 2014-05-05 | reverse complement strand
TAACTGGTTCACGCGGCGTCCCGCGATAACCATCCGAAGCAACCATGATAGGATTCAATGAACTTAGGAGCTCAACAACGTTAATAAAGTAATTAAACTAAATCGTATGTTTTCATAAAACTGTATTTCTAATAATTGTGAGCTTAGCTTGTGAAATACTCTAATAGTAAGTCACGTCACGTGTCACGTTAAATTAATATCTCATACTAATTTCAAACTCTAACACCCCTCTTGTATTGAACAAGTTTAGCAAATGCAGCCTTGATGCTTTTCGCTCCATCGCTAACCTGCACAAGCAATCTGTTGGTCAAAAGAGTATGCCGAGGGCCTGGAGTTTGCTTAGTTCCAATATCAGCCAGTTCTTCATCGGTCTTGATCCAGAACGTCTGAAATCTATTGGCAGCTACTCCTTCCCGAACATAATGGTATCGACGCAAAATGTGGCGTGTATGCTTGGTATCCCGAAAGCTGCTGCCCATTGCAATCGCACTCTTGCTATCTAAAATCAAGGGAACCTTCCAAAAGGGTTTCTTGTTTCCTTCCAACTCGTCAAGTAACATCCTCATGTGCGTTGTAGCCATACATGCCAAACAAGCTTCATTGTACTCTGCTTCCGCCGAAGAAAGTGCCACAGGGTCTGGCAAATTCGAGCTATGGTCTACTATACCACCCATATATGAAATCAAGTAACAACCTGTACTGCGACCTGTGTCCACATCATCGTTCCAAGATGAATCGCTAAAGGTAAAGAATAGTTCTTTGGATAATTCTGGTGTCTCTGAATTGCCGAGCATCAAATGAATTGGAGAACGTTCAACATCGCTGTAAAATGAAATACCAAGATAACTATTGTCGCGCAGGTAGCGTAGCACATGAATCAAAGCCATAAAGTGATTCCTTCCTGGGCGCCTGGTAAACTTCGCCATTTTGTTTACTGCATGAATAATGTCGATGCGAGACAAAGCCAAATAAATCAATGCCCCAACGCAAGATGCAAAATCTAGATTATACTCACTAGATAATACTTCAGCTGCAGTCTCGTCCACCGAATTATCATCAGCAGTTGGAATAAAGTCCAAAGGAAACGGTGTAGTGTGCTCGCGTACCACATTAGCGCAACCAATTGTATCTAAATATTTCCGTACGATAGACAAGCAGTAACGAGATTGATCCAACGAAATATCAAAATTTGCCGCTTGAATGATTCTTGTCGATAGATACCAGTGTGCTTGTCCCATCAGCGTTAAATCAAATCTGCCGGAAATTTGGTTCTCAAATTGCTTTAGAGTAACATCGTTTGTACCAAAATAAAGACAATCATCCACGTAGTCGAGCAAGTAAATTGTGGAACCATCCTCCAGAACTTTCCAAAATAAACAAGCAATAACCTTACTTTGATTGAATCCGCATTCCAATAGCCATTCCTGCAATTCCTGATACCAATACTTTCCGCTTAGGGACATTCCGTACATCGACTTCACCAATCTAATTGGAACGCCGCAATAAGCTTTCAGATCCGGAAAAAGATCACCGTAAATAGCTGGCATTTTAATAAATACGCGGCTTCTGACCTTGGCCTGCAAAAAGGCACCGATAAAGTCCATCTGACGAACTCTAACTTTCAAGCGAGCTGCATGCGCTAAGAACATCTTGAGCGAGCGAAAAGATGCCGTGGGAGACCATTTGTCTTCCAGAAACTGCTTGTTTTGGAGATCGCCACGAACCACAATCCTGGTCTTCAACTTATCGAGCGTGCCGTCGCTCAACAATTTTACCCGATTGGTTTCCATGGTAGGAACTGCTGTCTCACCCGCTAACATGGGTTCAATTGAAAAAGTACCGGAAGAAACTAGTACTTTTAGTTCCTTGTAATAAGCCTTGAGCCATGCCTCCTTAATTTTGGCATTCTTCATTTTCATAATTGCCCGCAAGTTTTCAGGAGCAGGTTCAAAAGGAGAAGCATCTGAGCCGGAGGCATCAACTAGCACCGAAACCACTTCGGCATTGAAAGCTGCCGCCAACTCAACATCTTGGCAGTGATTGGCTTCCTTCCAATCACGTGCAGCTTCCCTGTGATCCATCGTTAGGCGCTTGGGAGCTTTTGCTTCGCGCCGAGGCCGCTGTGACCTATTAGCGCTGTCGTCCACTATCATTGGACTTTCAGTTGCTGGAGAGGGATCTTGAATGTCGTTGTAATCGTCGTCCTCATCGCAGTCCGCCTCCCAAGTGTATTGGTTGGCTTCATCGTCCTCGTCTTCGTCACTGGAGTAAGAGCTTCCGTGACTCAAGCACGGCATGGAATCGTCGTCGTCTTGATGCCCCTCTTCAAACTTCCCCTCCTCAACTTGGTGAAAGTTGTCAAGTGCAGAGCCGGTATGACCTAAAAAAGTGTCTCCTGAAGGGACGAAAGATCTTTTTGGCACGAGGGCCAAACTATCCGGAAATTGCTGCCACGTGCGTGCAATAGCGGAAGTGAACCGTTCGTCGAAGAAAACGTCGCCTGACACACATATGGATCGTGTACCGGGTACGTAGATCAGAAAACCCTTTTGGTTTTCTGGGAACCCAATGAATACACCGCGAATGCCCCGCTCGGTCTGCTTACTCTGGTGACTGCCGTCAATCGTGGCAAGATATTTCTTAGCCACACATGGGCAGCCGAATACCTTAAAATCACGAATAGCTGGCTTGTGACCGCGGCAAAGTTCGTATGGCGTGCCAATGACCCCCTCAGTTGTGTATACGCCTTTCACAGGCAATACATTAAAAACAGTAGTAGCGTAGCGAAGAGCATGATAATAATATACGTCAGGCAAGCGAGCGTGAACGAGCATTGAGCGAGCCATCTTGGTTACTGTCTGCCAAGTACGCTCCGCAATATGATTTTGACTCAGTCGTTTGGGCGCGGCCAGCGATAAATTAATTTTCTCAGAATGACAGAACCGGCGAAACGCTTTCGAGGTGAACTGTGACCCGGCATCGGCGCGCAGGCGATCAATATTAATGTAGCCAAACTCTGCAATCAACCCATGGTCGGCGACGAATTTCTGAATCGCCGAAACGACTTCGTCCGTACTCTTATCGCGTAGCCCATATAACTTACAGTAGCGTGCGTACGCATCTACTATGAACAAGTAGAATGGTAGAGAGCTATCCGGCGTGATACTGCCTCCAGCGATAGCGTGCTCTATATCCATAAAAACCATTTGACCGAAGCGCTCAGACGGAGTGTGAGGGTGCTTGTTTCGGTCACTTGATCGAATAGTTGCTATTTGACAATCAATGCAATCGTGATCAGGCGTCAATTCAGCAACAACGTCGGACCAAACTTCGTGTGTTGAACCTGCAAGAATAGTTTTGGTAGACCTGTGTCCTAGTCGATCGTGGAGAAGCTCAGCGCGAATACGTTTCTTGGGTTTGGTCGCACTAGGTGAGCTCGTGAACTGGACTTTCTTTTCTTGTAGTTTACTTTGCGCTGGCATAGCTGACACCCTCCCATTACTCATTTGAATTGTAACAGGTATTTTGCGCTTCCCGAAGTACAGTCGCAAAGCATTCTTTTCAAAAGTCGCCGTGTTCCCATTGTTCACAAAATCGGTGATGGAGAACAATCTTTGAGTAAGCCCAGGTACGTACATGACATTTTCGAGCACCGCTTGCACTCTAATTCCTTCGTCGTCTAACATATCCACTGCGATTTTTCCCGTTGTTGTACACTTGATAATGTGGCCATCTGCCACTTCGACTCCTAAATTTTGACCCTCAACCACATCAAACAAATCGGCTCGACGTGGGGTCATGTTGTCGGTAGCCCCGCTATCCGCAACAAAGTTTATTAGATTGCGTGGATCACCTATTTCTTCGACGGAGGGATCTAGAACTCGTTTGCCCGCTAGTGCTTGAACGTAAGTAAGCTTGGCTTGAAAAGCTAAAGCTAGCTTTGCTGCTAATTCGTCCATTTCCTCGTCATCGTCTTCTTCGTCTGACTCCGTTTCACTGTCATCATCGCTGTCACTATCGGAATCTGCACCGGAAATCAATTCGGGGCAGGAGTCGTCATCGCTGTCGGAAGAAATGGCTTGGTTAAAATCGGGATCTTCGTCATTTATTTCTCCACTTTCAACAGTGAATTTTGAAGTTGTAAACGCTTGATGCATGATGCAGCTGCTCGGGCAGAAAGTGATGTTAATGTTGTACTCGTCGCAGGTTACCACGACTACTCTTCTTGGATCATTGTCGCGTGCAAATCTTCGTTCGAGTGCAAGGTTTACGTGTTTCAGCCAAATCTTGAAAACGGTGGGAAAGTGTCCCGGGTTCAATTCAAACAATAAGCAGAATGCTGGCATAATGCCATTGACGATGATAAAACGTGCCCTGGCCCTTGGTGTTTCGTTAAAATAGTTTGGCCTAATAACCTCAATATAATCTGGAATTTGATTGTGTAGTAAACAGACGCTCTTGTATCTCTTAATTGGACTATCTCCAAAACTTTGTGGATTTCTTCTAACCAAATGCTCTCTTAAACTGATAAATAAGTCGTCGAGAACTATGATACTATAAATAGCATAGTACGAGTCGTCTAACGCACCGTCTTCGCAGCTGGTATCGATACGGCAGTTGTGGTCTTCCTCATATGGGAAAGCCAAAGGTACCCGACGGGCAGCGCAACCGTAGGAGCGTAGCGAAGTTGCTGTATGCGCTCGTGCGTCAGTGGTGCTGTCCCAGTGAACTCTGCCGGCGCTTCGAGTACTGGCTGTAGCGGCTGGCGTGGTGCTGTCAGAATTCGTATCACCCGTACCAGTTGTACTACTGCCGGCTGCTGTCGCCGCCTGGCTTCGAGCAACTTTTCCCCTCCTGAGACTAGAGCCAGATTGACTCGACGTCTCATTATTTCGGGAACGCCGTGGTTTTGGGCAATCCCTAGCATAATGTCCCATATCTTGACAGTTATAGCATTTTAACTTGGAAAGATCTCGCTCTCCACCTGTGCTGGCGTTCACTGCGTTGGCCCTCGCCGTTGTCTTGCCTTTTCGTTTGCCTATTCGATCGGAACGGACCGATCTTGCCGAGGTAAGTCGCCGATTGGAATTGTTATCTCTGGCTGACGTCTCGTCGATTGCCAAAAAGCGTCTCTCTAACATTTCGTAAGCGACTTCATCTTCGCTCATTATCTTTTCCCTGATAATTGAAATGAGTAATTGATAGCTAGCGTTCTTGTGTCCGCTCAGTCCTGTCAAAAGGAATGAAACCAACTGGGAGTTGGTGTATTCATTCTGAGCGCGCTCAGCACTCGTTCGTGCTACCAAGAACCGATCAATGAATCTCGTAGCTGACTCGTCATGAAAGGCCCGGAGATTGGTAAAAAGCTGGTGATAGTGGTCGGTATCTACTCTTGTGACGTTTGCACATTTAACAAAGAGTAACTCTAACGATGTGTCGCCTTCTTCGTCGCAATGTCTTAATAAATCTCTGCAGTGATTATCCACCTTGGATAAGATTAACTGGTAGAGGGCACGATTTCCAATACACTTCTTGTCCTCGTAAGGAATTATCTTCTCCTTTGGCATAATCGTGCTGGTTTCTTTGAACATTGCACAGACGTCTTTGATTCTTGATACCCAATGATGAAAGTTCGAGCGGCGCTGACTTGCTTGAGTATGCCAACGTAACGGATCAATTTTGGCTTTCTCGGCGTGGGTAAGCAATTCCTTCACTAGTTTTGCCAGTTTGGAACCACTGTCGTTGCTTGTCTTTCTAAGAGCGATGATTCCCGACAGTAAGTCCTTGTTATTGGATTGGCATGCTGCCAACCACATTTGATTTTGCCCTGTCTCATCGAGCCCGCTGTAAGAGTCTAACATTAGCTTCGTCGTGCTTGAGACAGGTTTCGTAGTTATTTGCATGTCACGGGGAGTGTGAAGCTGCAGTAGGCGTCTGGCTTCTTCTTTAATAGCATCGGGAATCGTTCCTTTGCTGAAGGAGCTCAAAGCATCTGGATGATTTTCGCGGATAAATTTTGCTAGTTCATCCTCCACGGTAAAAGGCGTCTCGACTGGCTTCGCTGCTTGTTTTGCTTCTGACGCGCTACTGTCACTTGCCTCCTTATCCAATTCGTCAATTAATTTTTTGGACTCGGTGAAGACGGCCCTAGCATATTCTTTGGAGGACTCGAATAGATCCATGATGCCCGAGGTTCTAGTCACGGGAGTGGTGCCCGCTGGATCCTCAGTTGAAGTCTCGGTAAGTTTTGTCACCATGTTGGCTCTTGCAATTCGATCGTATTGGGATTCGCCTCTGTCTAACTCGTCATAGTGAGCATTTATTTTTGCATTAAACTTCTCTTGTTCATATGCTTTCTCCAGTTCGAGGTAATATTGCTCGCTCCAACTTTCCTCATCCCATCCATAGTTGGGGTCGGCTGCTGGATTGCGGGTTTTGAAGGGCTTCCTACTGGTTCCCTTTGTCGAATTTCCCCTCCTTGCCATAGGTGGCAAATCAACGTTTCGGAAGCGAATCCCAAATGTATCCGGTTCTGCTGCACGAGCGACGCCTTGACCCTGACCGTTTGAATTGAATTCGTCTTCGCACATTGCGTCTAGGCGTTTCAGTTTTGCCTCTCGTAGTGGAAAACGCGGTTGTAAACGAGAAAAGCGTTGTCCTTTGATCTTTTCGTGACTTGGCACCGGTACAGGCTTATAGTTCCCAGCCGAGTTTTGTCGATTGGCTGACTTGTTTGTTGGATTAAGATACTGCTTCCACTTGAAGACGTATTCTTTTGCCGAAGACAGGTAAGCTTTGCTGTCTTTGATGAAGTTCTTGTTGCTTTCTTTGAGCTTATGCAACTTCTCTGCAAACTTCTCCACGTTATCATCGCCACGTTTCAAATTCTCTTGTACCAATCTGGCCCGAACGGCATGGTTTGTATACACATGCGCCGCAGCATGGTGATAATGAGAAGGTAAGCGCCTTGTTTCAGCTGTGAGCAACTTCTTTTGAAGCTTGAGTTGCATCTTGAGGTAACACTCAGCCCTTTCTGCTTTTCTCTCTGCAGCAAGAAGAATGTTCTGTAAATCATCCGTGATTTCCTCCAACTTGACTTCGTTCCTTTCGTACTCAACAATAGCACAGTGGAAGTCCCAATCCGTCATCGTGTTGATGTTCTTGTTCAGATTCTTGCGCTCTTCACGATTTGGGAAACTTGAGATTGGTCGCCACGAACTGCGCATGCGACGCCAACGTTTCTTTCTCGGTTCACTTTCCAAAGCGAACTTGACTTCGTTGAAGTTCCCTGTCGTCTGCGACCTAGTGGGATCTTCTGCATATAATGTTTGAGGAGCGACCTCAGCAACATCATCTTGTCCATACTGCATCTCCCTGAGAGCATTATCTACTAAATTTGAAATCTTTGTCTTGACTTCAATCGGATTCCTCCTGTTTCTGCGATCCGTCACAACTCTCCATCCTTCCGAAGGATTAACTGGTTCACGCGGCGTCCCGCGATAACCATCCGAAGCAACCATGATAGGATTCAATGAACTTAGGAGCTCAACAACGTTAATAAAGTAATTAAACTAAATCGTATGTTTTCATAAAACTGTATTTCTAATAATTGTGAGCTTAGCTTGTGAAATACTCTAATAGTAAGTCACGTCACGTGTCACGTTAAATTAATATCTCATACTAATTTCAAACTCTAACACCCCTCTTGTATTGAACAAGTTTAGCAAATGCAGCCTTGATGCTTTTCGCTCCATCGCTAACCTGCACAAGCAATCTGTTGGTCAAAAGAGTATGCCGAGGGCCTGGAGTTTGCTTAGTTCCAATATCAGCCAGTTCTTCATCGGTCTTGATCCAGAACGTCTGAAATCTATTGGCAGCTACTCCTTCCCGAACATAATGGTATCGACGCAAAATGTGGCGTGTATGCTTGGTATCCCGAAAGCTGCTGCCCATTGCAATCGCACTCTTGCTATCTAAAATCAAGGGAACCTTCCAAAAGGGTTTCTTGTTTCCTTCCAACTCGTCAAGTAACATCCTCATGTGCGTTGTAGCCATACATGCCAAACAAGCTTCATTGTACTCTGCTTCCGCCGAAGAAAGTGCCACAGGGTCTGGCAAATTCGAGCTATGGTCTACTATACCACCCATATATGAAATCAAGTAACAACCTGTACTGCGACCTGTGTCCACATCATCGTTCCAAGATGAATCGCTAAAGGTAAAGAATAGTTCTTTGGATAATTCTGGTGTCTCTGAATTGCCGAGCATCAAATGAATTGGAGAACGTTCAACATCGCTGTAAAATGAAATACCAAGATAACTATTGTCGCGCAGGTAGCGTAGCACATGAATCAAAGCCATAAAGTGATTCCTTCCTGGGCGCCTGGTAAACTTCGCCATTTTGTTTACTGCATGAATAATGTCGATGCGAGACAAAGCCAAATAAATCAATGCCCCAACGCAAGATGCAAAATCTAGATTATACTCACTAGATAATACTTCAGCTGCAGTCTCGTCCACCGAATTATCATCAGCAGTTGGAATAAAGTCCAAAGGAAACGGTGTAGTGTGCTCGCGTACCACATTAGCGCAACCAATTGTATCTAAATATTTCCGTACGATAGACAAGCAGTAACGAGATTGATCCAACGAAATATCAAAATTTGCCGCTTGAATGATTCTTGTCGATAGATACCAGTGTGCTTGTCCCATCAGCGTTAAATCAAATCTGCCGGAAATTTGGTTCTCAAATTGCTTTAGAGTAACATCGTTTGTACCAAAATAAAGACAATCATCCACGTAGTCGAGCAAGTAAATTGTGGAACCATCCTCCAGAACTTTCCAAAATAAACAAGCAATAACCTTACTTTGATTGAATCCGCATTCCAATAGCCATTCCTGCAATTCCTGATACCAATACTTTCCGCTTAGGGACATTCCGTACATCGACTTCACCAATCTAATTGGAACGCCGCAATAAGCTTTCAGATCCGGAAAAAGATCACCGTAAATAGCTGGCATTTTAATAAATACGCGGCTTCTGACCTTGGCCTGCAAAAAGGCACCGATAAAGTCCATCTGACGAACTCTAACTTTCAAGCGAGCTGCATGCGCTAAGAACATCTTGAGCGAGCGAAAAGATGCCGTGGGAGACCATTTGTCTTCCAGAAACTGCTTGTTTTGGAGATCGCCACGAACCACAATCCTGGTCTTCAACTTATCGAGCGTGCCGTCGCTCAACAATTTTACCCGATTGGTTTCCATGGTAGGAACTGCTGTCTCACCCGCTAACATGGGTTCAATTGAAAAAGTACCGGAAGAAACTAGTACTTTTAGTTCCTTGTAATAAGCCTTGAGCCATGCCTCCTTAATTTTGGCATTCTTCATTTTCATAATTGCCCGCAAGTTTTCAGGAGCAGGTTCAAAAGGAGAAGCATCTGAGCCGGAGGCATCAACTAGCACCGAAACCACTTCGGCATTGAAAGCTGCCGCCAACTCAACATCTTGGCAGTGATTGGCTTCCTTCCAATCACGTGCAGCTTCCCTGTGATCCATCGTTAGGCGCTTGGGAGCTTTTGCTTCGCGCCGAGGCCGCTGTGACCTATTAGCGCTGTCGTCCACTATCATTGGACTTTCAGTTGCTGGAGAGGGATCTTGAATGTCGTTGTAATCGTCGTCCTCATCGCAGTCCGCCTCCCAAGTGTATTGGTTGGCTTCATCGTCCTCGTCTTCGTCACTGGAGTAAGAGCTTCCGTGACTCAAGCACGGCATGGAATCGTCGTCGTCTTGATGCCCCTCTTCAAACTTCCCCTCCTCAACTTGGTGAAAGTTGTCAAGTGCAGAGCCGGTATGACCTAAAAAAGTGTCTCCTGAAGGGACGAAAGATCTTTTTGGCACGAGGGCCAAACTATCCGGAAATTGCTGCCACGTGCGTGCAATAGCGGAAGTGAACCGTTCGTCGAAGAAAACGTCGCCTGACACACATATGGATCGTGTACCGGGTACGTAGATCAGAAAACCCTTTTGGTTTTCTGGGAACCCAATGAATACACCGCGAATGCCCCGCTCGGTCTGCTTACTCTGGTGACTGCCGTCAATCGTGGCAAGATATTTCTTAGCCACACATGGGCAGCCGAATACCTTAAAATCACGAATAGCTGGCTTGTGACCGCGGCAAAGTTCGTATGGCGTGCCAATGACCCCCTCAGTTGTGTATACGCCTTTCACAGGCAATACATTAAAAACAGTAGTAGCGTAGCGAAGAGCATGATAATAATATACGTCAGGCAAGCGAGCGTGAACGAGCATTGAGCGAGCCATCTTGGTTACTGTCTGCCAAGTACGCTCCGCAATATGATTTTGACTCAGTCGTTTGGGCGCGGCCAGCGATAAATTAATTTTCTCAGAATGACAGAACCGGCGAAACGCTTTCGAGGTGAACTGTGACCCGGCATCGGCGCGCAGGCGATCAATATTAATGTAGCCAAACTCTGCAATCAACCCATGGTCGGCGACGAATTTCTGAATCGCCGAAACGACTTCGTCCGTACTCTTATCGCGTAGCCCATATAACTTACAGTAGCGTGCGTACGCATCTACTATGAACAAGTAGAATGGTAGAGAGCTATCCGGCGTGATACTGCCTCCAGCGATAGCGTGCTCTATATCCATAAAAACCATTTGACCGAAGCGCTCAGACGGAGTGTGAGGGTGCTTGTTTCGGTCACTTGATCGAATAGTTGCTATTTGACAATCAATGCAATCGTGATCAGGCGTCAATTCAGCAACAACGTCGGACCAAACTTCGTGTGTTGAACCTGCAAGAATAGTTTTGGTAGACCTGTGTCCTAGTCGATCGTGGAGAAGCTCAGCGCGAATACGTTTCTTGGGTTTGGTCGCACTAGGTGAGCTCGTGAACTGGACTTTCTTTTCTTGTAGTTTACTTTGCGCTGGCATAGCTGACACCCTCCCATTACTCATTTGAATTGTAACAGGTATTTTGCGCTTCCCGAAGTACAGTCGCAAAGCATTCTTTTCAAAAGTCGCCGTGTTCCCATTGTTCACAAAATCGGTGATGGAGAACAATCTTTGAGTAAGCCCAGGTACGTACATGACATTTTCGAGCACCGCTTGCACTCTAATTCCTTCGTCGTCTAACATATCCACTGCGATTTTTCCCGTTGTTGTACACTTGATAATGTGGCCATCTGCCACTTCGACTCCTAAATTTTGACCCTCAACCACATCAAACAAATCGGCTCGACGTGGGGTCATGTTGTCGGTAGCCCCGCTATCCGCAACAAAGTTTATTAGATTGCGTGGATCACCTATTTCTTCGACGGAGGGATCTAGAACTCGTTTGCCCGCTAGTGCTTGAACGTAAGTAAGCTTGGCTTGAAAAGCTAAAGCTAGCTTTGCTGCTAATTCGTCCATTTCCTCGTCATCGTCTTCTTCGTCTGACTCCGTTTCACTGTCATCATCGCTGTCACTATCGGAATCTGCACCGGAAATCAATTCGGGGCAGGAGTCGTCATCGCTGTCGGAAGAAATGGCTTGGTTAAAATCGGGATCTTCGTCATTTATTTCTCCACTTTCAACAGTGAATTTTGAAGTTGTAAACGCTTGATGCATGATGCAGCTGCTCGGGCAGAAAGTGATGTTAATGTTGTACTCGTCGCAGGTTACCACGACTACTCTTCTTGGATCATTGTCGCGTGCAAATCTTCGTTCGAGTGCAAGGTTTACGTGTTTCAGCCAAATCTTGAAAACGGTGGGAAAGTGTCCCGGGTTCAATTCAAACAATAAGCAGAATGCTGGCATAATGCCATTGACGATGATAAAACGTGCCCTGGCCCTTGGCGTTTCGTTAAAATAACTTGGCCTAATAACCTCAATATAATCAGGTAGTTGATTGTGCAATAAGCAAATACTTTTGTAGCGTGTAATTGGGCTTGCCCCAAACCATTGCTGATTTTCGCGTACCATCTCCTCGCGTTCTTGTGTAAATTGATCGTCGAGAACCTGAATACTATAAATCGCATAGTATGAGTCGTC
>UPTN01001143.1_pt1 | contig 12059 bp, 9 predicted proteins | sample 2160111 | NCBI WGS metagenome assembly UPTN01 (sample SAMN06265058, study PRJEB28932) | marine metagenome | isolation source: Columbia River Estuary | place: USA:Columbia River Estuary, USA | collected 2014-05-05 | reverse complement strand
TCACCCATTTCTGCATTCAGTGCGTCACGCATGCTAACCATGCCTACAATAGAACCAAATACGAGGATTGTTACGATCAGGACCAATTCTGCGGTCAGGACGAAACCACCCTGTTTTTTAGCTTTCATATTTTTCATTGCAATTTCCTTTTTCAACGATTAAATCGAGCAAACCTTTTCAGCATTTTTGATGCCGGAGCAGGCCTCGCCCATTCTGTATTTCCACATTATGCAGAAACCCTATTTGCAGAACGTGGGTAACTCCCCCTTTTCTGCAAATCTCTGCCGGTCTTATATAACGTGACCGGACTTAAAACACACCGGGTTAGCGGCAACTGGCCCGCAACCCGTAACTTAACTGTTATCAGCGACCGCCGCCTGATGGCACATACGCGCGAATTTGTACGCCATTAACGACAGTATCTTTGTCCGCGCTGATTTGCGCCGTAGCGTTTACGGGCATGGGTTTTGGCTGCGCCAATACCACGTTATTCAGTTTTACCGCCGGTACCTGGCTGCTTTGTGCTGCCTGATCACGGCAAACCTTGTGCTGTGACAAGCCAATCAAGCGTGACTGTGCCGGAAGGTAATCGGCCTTCTGCTCCAGCGCGGTGTTGTAGTAACGGCAGGCTGCCGCCCAATTCAACTCGGCTTCACACAACAGACCGTGGTGATAAGAAAGACGCCATCCGGGCGCGCCCAGGCGGCCCGCTATGCTCAGCACCACGCGGGAAGTCTCGTATTTGCCTTCCACGTAGTAAGCGGCGGCAAGGGCTTCGCGCAAATCGGCTCGGCTCGGCGCCATGGTAATTTCACGTTCGAGAATATCGCGAGCGAGACGGCTATTGCCCTCTTCAATGGCAATGTGGCTGCGCAATATGGCGGCCTCTGGATGGGAACCGTTCTGGGCCAGCAGTTCATCTAACAGGAACTGGGCTTTTTCGGGTTCGCCAATTTCGTAGTTCATCACCGCGTTGGTCATCAGGATGCGCGGATTACGCGGGTATTCGGCGTACAGACGCTCAACTTCCCGCAGGATGCGGCTGCAATCAATGGTCGCGCTATCAACACGCCATAATTCCAGACAGGCTTCACCCTCATCAAGGGCTTCCTCATAAGAGCCAAGTAAGGCATTTAAGCGGTGGTTAGGATCGGGATCTTTGTCATGGTAACGACCCATGCTTGTACAAGCGGTGGCCAGCGACAGTACGGCAAGCAACGCTGCGGTACGGACGATTACTTTTTCAATTCGCATGGTCATTCTCCTTCTCCGTCAGCAGCACTGGACGGGATGGTGACAGATTTTTTGAGTAATTCATGCGCGTCCGGGAACTGCCACAGGGCGATGTTCTGTAAAGGCTCGCGTACGATGGTCGGGGTGACAATAATGATCAACTCCCGATCGGTGTCTGCTTTTTCTGAAGACTTGGCCAACCAGCCAATGCCAGGCACCTTGTGTACGCCCGGGGTGTAACTCAACTGCTCACCAATACCGCGCGATACCAAGCCGCCAATCACCAGCGGTTGGCCATCCCGCAAGCGGGTGGTGGTTTCGAGACTGCGTGTATTAAACGCCGTTGTATTGAGGCTATTGCCCGTGCTGCCCGCAATTTGCTGGGTCAACTGGGTGTCCGGCATTGAAACGGTAGGCCGTACGTCCAGCGTGATACGGTCGTCTTCACCCACCATCGGGCGAACTGCCAACTGCACACCAAAAGCACGGAACTCGGTGCCGCTGAATACGCCAGAGCCAGCACCATCGGTACCCGGAGGTGCAAACGCGCTTGGTACCGGCACTTCACCACCCACCTGGAACAGGGCTGACTCACCGGCCAGCACAGTTAGGGTTGGTCGCGACAATGTGCGTGAGATACCTTCGGACTCCATTAAAGAGAACAACAGGTCGAAGGCCATATTGGCGCCGCCCACCTGAAATTGATTGGTCAACGCGCCGCCGAGAATCTGCAAAGCGTTTTCAACTTGCTGGGAACCCGCCGAGCCGACACGCATCGAGCCGTCCGGCTGAACAATCATGCCGGTGCCGTCAGGCGTCATCGAGTCAGAGCGGAATCCGTCAGACACCAGGGTCATATCCGGACGCCAGCTTTTCATGCGGCTGCGGTTAACTTCGTAAAGCTGTACTGCCACCCGAACCTGCGGCAGGTCGCGTACTTCAATCATGGAGAGAATACGGCCATTGCCCACTGACAGGAGCTTGGCACGGCCAATATTGGCCTTAATTTCATTATCAATCTGGCTGTTACCGTTACCGCCGATAAGGTTGCTCATCTGACTGCCACCGCCGCCATTATTGCTCTGGTTCTTGCCACGCTCACTGATCAGGGCGCCGGATTCATCAGCAATGGCTTCAACCGCATCGAGGCTGTTGACTGCGTCGTCTTCACCGAGAAACAGACGAGAAGCGACATTTAACACACGTACCAAAGCGACCTGGTTTTGAACCTGGCCTTTTAACAGCAATGTATCGGTCGCGTCGTTTTCAACATCGCCGCGCATAATGCGATCAACCGTCACATCGGCACCGCCGAGTGAGTTGATGGCTTCCTGAATTTTTTCCTTGGTGGTCGCCGGCATCTGTTCGACCTGAATCAGGTTGATGATGGCCGATGACTCTTGTGCGTTGAACTGTGTGCTATTTGAAGAGATGCGAACATCGGCCACACCGCTGTCATTTTGTGAAATGACTGTTGAGGTGCCGCCATTACCTGCGTTCAGGTAATCCCGCGCCACGGCTTCTGCTGCCGCGCGTTGCGTCATGCTGGGAACCGTACCGCGCAATATAAGTGCATTGCGGTCGGGCGCCAGTTCGAGGCGAACACCGGGGTGCACGTCTAACAAGGCGCGTTTAAGTACGGATAAATCCTGGATGACGCTGAAAAGAAAAGTTTCGGTGGTCTCATCGGGATACCAGACAATAAGACTGGTGCGGCCAACTTCTTTGGCGAGAATCAGGACTTCCTTGCCGCCAAGAATTTCCACTTCCATTGTATCGCTCTGACCAATTGCCACTCGGGCCAGGTCTTTATTGAACACCATGCGAGCGTGGGTCCATTGAACCAATTGCCGGGTTCCCGTCGAACGCGTGCCGTCAGCGGTTTCAACATATACGAGCCCGTCCGACGCGTTCGCATTGAAAGACAACGCGAAAGCGGAGAGCAATATCAGAACCATTGTTTTTTTGAAACTTGTCATCAGTTCTCTACCTGAGTGAGTTACAGTCGATTAATTCGTGGAGCCTGAGTCATAACCGGAAAACGTCCTTGCTTCCTATGACGCTATGCAATAATCAGTGCTGCGCGGTGGAGTGGGAAAATATTTCAACACGGCGGTTTTTCGCCCTGCCCTGCGGTGTATCGTTGCCATCTACAGGCTCCGATTCGCCTTTGCCAACCTGATCGAAAGTCAGATCCTGCAAACCGTGAGCACGTAAATAATCAACCACTGCCTGAGCGCGTCGCTGCGACAGGTCCAGGTTGTAGGCTTCCGTACCGGTGCTGTCGGTGTGACCGACAACGGTGAGATCAACGGAATTCTGTTCCGCTGCAATCATTTTGACCAGGTTATCCAAAGCAACCTTCATGTCAGGTTTCAGAGTGGCCTTGTCAAAATCAAATTCGTCGTTGACCAGGTCAATGACAATCGGATCACCAAGCTCGCAGCCGTATGCACATGCTGCCGCGCCTGGCGTCGTGTCTGCGCATTTATCTAAATAATCAGGAACGCCATCGCCATCGGTGTCGCCGGGGCAACCATCTTTATCAACAATCGCTGCTGATGAGGTAGATGGGCAGAAGTCAAAAGGCTCATAAACGCCGTCGCCATCGAGGTCGACTGGTGGTTCCGGTGGTGGGGTAGTACTACAAGCGGCTAATAGTAGTATTGCGAAAAGTGGCGCAGCAGCACTTGCGCGCAAACGTCCTTGTGTTTTCAACCCAGTCTCCCTGACTACTTACTTCTGTTAGTTAATCTTCAATATCTACCTGCAAATTTCATCTTGGTGAATTGCAGGCTTTCCCTTTCTTCACAAAAAAACATCTTCCCCAATGCGATTTTGCGAACCAAATATATACATTTTGCGATGGCTTGGCAAGGCGCTTAACTGTCATTGAATGAGATTCACTCGTATTTATGAACACTCGTTATCAGTTTAATGCTTTTTGCGGAGCAAAAAGCAGCGTTTCTCAAGCCTGACTCGAGATAAAAAAAGGGCAGAGATTGTATTATTATATTTAAAAACAAAGTGTTATATCTTTTTTATCACACAAGCACCGTACACATTTCTGCACATTTCACAACACTACTTGCACAAAAAGGCAATGAATTTAAAAATTAAAAATTACGTTAACTTTTTGTTAATCAACCAATTCATGTTTATTCGAGAATTAACTCAAAGATATCTGATTTGATGGTTTTTTTTTACATCTTTATGTTTTTTATTTCACAAACCCGGGCCATGTTGACATGTAGTTAACGAACACTTCGCCAAGCCCCTGGGTGCGGAGATATTCGGCGCTAACCGGATTGCTCACAGGTACAAAATCCGGGTTCACAAGGACTTGGGCTGGAAAATCATGATGCAGTATGGCAACCCTGCCCAACAACACAAAATCGGCGCCCTGCTCAAGACACTTCTTTGCGTCACCGGGTGTACGAATTTTACCCGCAACCCCCAAACGAACCTTTCCACGGGCCAGCTCTGTAAAACAACTCAACAGACTGCGTCCCTGAAACTCTTCTTCAATCGGCTCTTTGAAAGAATCCCATAACGACATATCCAGAAAGTCGATCTTGCCCTCACCCAACAATCTACGTGCCACTTCAACAATTTCACCCAGCTTCAAATCAAAACGCTCGGGTGAAAGCCTGACACCCAGCAAAAAATCGGGTCGGCAATGTTTTCGAATGCCATTAATAATGTCAAAAATAATGCGTGCACGATTTTCGAGCGAACCACCATATTGATCGGTGCGCTGATTGATACCCGGACTAAGGAACTGGGCCAGGATATAACCGTGGGCGCCGTGTATCTCGACACCGTCAAACCCCGCTTTTTCGGCACGCACAGCAGCGCTTACAAAATCTTCCTTGAGTTGCTCAACCTCTTCACCTGTTAAGGCACGCGCGCCGGTTTTCTCATGATCGGAAGGACAAACAGGCTGCTGGCCGATTTCTTCCTCCGGTGACCGCATACCCGCGTGGTGTAATTGAATGACCGCCAGACTCTCTTCAGCCTTGATGCCCGCCGCCAGACGGGTAAGTCCATCAAGGTGGTCATCCGAAAAACAACCCAACTGCCCGGGAAAACCTTTACCAACAGCCTGCACATGGGCGGCACAAGTCATGGTGAGGCCAAACCCCCCTTTGGCGCGCATGGTTAGCCAGTGATACTCATCATCCGACAAACGGCCGTCCGCGTGGCTCTGTGTATTGGTCAACGGCGCCAGCATAAAGCGGTTCTTCATGGTCACGCCACAGTTGAATTTTAAAGGCTGAAACAGATCGGTCATCTTCTAATAGTCCGTACCGGTTGACATATCAATCACGCTTGGAAAGCGCCCGTTGCAAGGCGCCTATTTTCTATTAAACACCCGGACTGCGCCATCTCTGATGGGCCTTTTGCCAACATTATTGATACGCGGGGTATCTGAGAGTAACTTCCTCCCCCGGAAGACGCGCCAACATAAACACACTGCAAACCGCTGTCCCATGATGAGTAATTCGAAACCATACTTAATATGTACAAGCACCGTACTGAATATTATTTGTGATTGTTTACAGTCGCCAAACCCTTCACCCGGATAGCCTTCAAGGCCATTTTTTATTTTTCACACACCGGCCCGACTCGCGCACAGATGCAAAACATTCGCAATAACGATATAGTCTTAACATGGTAAATAGTTTATTTCTATGAACAAATACTGTCAGGCTTATCATTTCAGGCAACCCAAACAAGCGGGTGTCTGCGGCTTAAATTCAATCCCTTATGGCCTGTATATATTTCAATTACTTGCTGCTAACTAACTGGCCTGGGCGTGGACATCATTATCCGAAAGCTTATTTTTATATTGTTGCTCGCTGTTAGCGTTGTTATGTCAACAGCGCAAGCTGCAACATTTGAGGAGTCAGATGTCAAAGCCGCTTTTATTTACTACTTTTTCCACTTTATCAGCTGGCCGGAAGACGGCGGCAAATCAAGTGATGACTTTATTGAGTTTTGCTCGCTTGATAACGGACCGGTAACTCAATCATTAAAGCAAATACTGGCAACGCCCAAAGCAGCCAGCACAAAAGTGCGTGCGACCCTGTTAACCGATCCGTTGAAGGTGTCTCGTTGTAACTACCTGTTTATAAGCGCGGCAAGTGAAAATTTGGCCCGTGAGACAATAAAAAACGCACAGGGCAAGCCCATTCTCACTGTTAGTGACATTGAAAATTTCACCCTTTGGGGGGGGATGATCGAACTAAAGCGCACCGAAAAACGGGTCAATGTGTTGATAAATATCGACACACTCACTGACCATCAATTGAAAGCAAGTTCAAAACTTCTCAACCTGGCAACCATTGTTACAACTTCCGGGAAGCAGGAGCAATGAACCTCCGCCTGCTGAACAAGCTATCGATACAGCAAAAAATCATCGCGGTTTCGTTGGTCACCACGGGCATCGTTCTGGTTTTTGCCGCCGTGGCGGTGATGACCAACAATTATGCTAATGAACGCGGTGCCATTGTCAATTCCACCGCTATGTTGGCCAATGTCATTGGTTTGAATACCGGTGCTGCACTGGCGTTTCAGGACCCGGATGCGGCCGCTGAGGTGCTTTCTGCGCTTGAAGCACAGCGGGATATCGTTGCGGCTTCCATATATTCCGCCAATGGGGAAACCTTTGCGGCATATACCAGCACCAACCCCAAACACAGGTCTCTACTGCAGCAACTATTATCTGACGAACAGCTTTTAAGACAGGAGCGGCTGGATGTTATCAATTTGCCAACGTATAGCGCCAGTTTCCGACCTTTATACCTGGACTTAACCGCTCCCATCAAGGTGGGAGATCAAGCGCTTGCAGTGATCAACCTGCAAGTTGACCTTGGGCCCTTAATGACCGGGGTTTACCAACTTGGTGTCATCACTTTATTTTTTCTTTTACTGACTTTTCCATTGACGTATATGCTGTCGAGCAGGCTGCAGCGTTCAATCACCAATCCGATCAAAAGACTTTCGAAAACGATGATGGATGTCTCCGAACATGGCGATTATTCACACCGGATTGAAAACGTTGCCACAGACGAAATAGGCACGCTAGGCTCAAGTTTTAATGAAATGCTGGAACAAATCCAAAGTCGTGACCAGCAACTGGAAAAACTGGTGAAGCAACTAAAGGCGGCAACCAAAGCCAAATCTTCATTCCTGGCAAACATGAGCCATGAAATCCGAACACCCATGAATGGTATCCTCGGCATCACCGAGCTTCTGCTTGATGCACCGATGACCAACAAGCAAAAACTGTACTTTGAGACCATAGAAAAATCGGCCCAGTCCCTGCTCGCCATTATTAACGATATCCTCGACATCTCAAAAATTGAAACCGGTCTCTTCCAGATAGACAACCTGGAATTCAACTTAACTGAAGTCATTAAAGATATTCACACAACTTTTCAACCATCCGCGCAGGCAAAACAACTGGTGTTCTCAACCAACATTGCGCAAGGCGTGCCCGCGGAGGTATTGGGTGACGCCGGGCGGTTACGACAGGTGCTAACCAACCTGATCGGCAATGCGATTAAGTTTACGTCCAACGGTTCAGTAACTGTTGCAGTATCCGCAGTCAGCAAGGACGCTTTTTCTACTGAGCTCTTATGCGAAGTGACTGATACGGGAATTGGCATTGCTGAGAGCGCCAAAGACAGCATATTTTCGGAGTTTACACAGGCTGATGAATCAACCACCCGCCAGTTTGGCGGGACAGGTCTTGGGCTGTCGGTATCCAAGCATCTGGTTGAACTGATGCAAGGTAAAATTGGGGTGGACGGCACCAATAGTGGAGGGTCGCGTTTCTGGTTCGTGTTGCCCATGGAACTGAAGAACCAATCCCCAGAAAACTTCCTCGACCGCCCATTAAAGATTACCGCACCATCTTTTTCTTCGGATATTGACGAAGACCAGGTGTACATCAGCGAACCTGCGAAGGCAGGCAAGGAACAGTTCAGGGCCAAGGTGCTGATAGCGGACGATAATGTTCTTAATCAGTATATTCTGATAGAAGGCCTGAAGAAATTTGGCCTTGAAGTTTTGGCTGTAAACAGCGGTACCACCGCCATTGAGGCCATTAAAAAAGAGCACTTTGATTTGGTGGTGATGGATATCCAGATGCCAGGCATGGATGGTATGGAGGCCACCGAAAAAATAAGGTCACTTGAACAGGCAAGGGGCTTAAATCAACCAGTTCCCATTGTTGCGTTCAGCGCCAATGCCATGGAGGGTGACAGGGAAAGGTTTTTGAATGCAGGTATGGACGATTACCTGAGCAAACCATTGCAGACAAACCTTCTCGAAAAACTGCTGTTGAAATGGTTGGCGCACCTTTTAGTTAAAAGTTTATAAATGATTTCGTGAACGGGAGAGAAACAATGATGGACAACCTGGCATTTAGAGGTAACGCAGCTAAGACGCTACGGTCATTGATGTTAATGACACTGATGACTTCAGGCGCAGGGGTACACGCGCAAAGCGTACCTGCAAACTTGCTGGACCTCAGTATTGAAGAGTTGTTTTCCGTTGATATTCACGATTCAGACGACTCAAACGAAACCAATAAAAACCGTTGGAACTTCCACTACAGCTATCAGAGGTCATACTTTGAGAACTATTCGGATGGCGGCAAGGATTTGTCATATGACGATGTGTTGTGGGTGCCTGGACAGGAAACCCGCACTGACAAAAACTTCCCTGTGGTTCCCACCCATATTGAACAGAACGTTCACGCGCTTGTTCTTGGTTATAAATTTACGGACAAATTATCGGTCAGAGTTGCAGTGCCTTACATTACACAGAGCACAGACCATATCAGCATAGTGCCCGGCTACAGCGAATTTAATATTTCCTCCCATGGGCTCGGTGATATATCTGTGTTGGGTAGCCGTCATTTCGCCATCTCCGAAAACAAAAGCTGGGTTCTGGGTTTGGGCCTGAGCCTGCCAACGGGATCTATAGATGAACAAGGGGACACCCCACGGGCACCTGGCGAGCAGCAACTACCCTATACAATGCAACTGGGATCAGGCACTTATGATATTCCTGTAGTTGTGTCTTACCTTAACAAGAAAGACACGTTTTCCTGGGGTGCAGATTTTGCGGCAAAAGCACGTCTGGGCAAAAACGACCGTCATTACCGGCTGGGTAATAGTGCGAGCGTCTCCGGCTGGATCAAGCTCACCACCATCAACTGGATAGAGCCCTCACTTAGATTGACATACCGCTACACGGATAAGATCAGTGGCGAAGATTCTTCACTAAAAGTCCCCGGCGCCTTTCCCTATCCCGCGCCGGTCGTTGACCCGAGACTGTTCGGCGGCAAGCAGGTTGATCTGCTGTTCGGACTCAAAATTCCGATATCCAACCCTGACCAGTATGTTGACCTGGTGGTCGGCAGACCCGTTTACCAGTCCCTTAATGGGCCGCAATCAAGCGAAGACTATCGCCTGTCACTGTCACTCAATCTAGGCTTTTAAGGTAGTCTGACAAGAGCTCAAAAGCTGATGGTGCCAAAGCCAGAACGCGAGCGGCAGATGCCCTGCCGCCTTCTGCGTCATCACGCCGAAATGAGTTTTCACATTCATTAAGGGTATGTGAAAGCTCCATTAAGCCACAGGACGCAGCATTGCCAGCCAATGCATGAATAGCAGCAGCCAGGGCGGTATCATCACATGATGCCAGCGCCGACTTAATCTGAGCCAAGCGCTCGCTTCCATCTTTTAGCGATATTTCAATCAGATTTGGAATGATCGCCACGTCGATATCACGTGCCAGTTGTTCCAAAACCGAGACATCAATCGGTGGTACTTGCTGATCAGATTTGCTATCTGTCATATATACCCATCTTTACACACCCTGGCGTCACTGGCATGACGCCGGTTAGATTTTTCGCAACGCAACCCTCACTGACCCTTGTATTGGATGTAGGACATTTTCTGGTCGTAGTGGTCGACGTTTTCCATATACATGCCGCAATACGCAATGCTGTGACCCTGGAACAAGGTGCCGTAATTGCTGCTGCACAGGTTCTCGTCAGCACACCAATTTCCAAGATAGTCCCAATCCCAGGACAGGTTATTGCCATCACCGCACCACTCTACCGCGGTATTACGGGCACCCGATGAGTGATACGCCACTGCGCCGTCATTGTGCCAGGGCAGGAACCACCAGGCGGCATCCAGCGTTATGTCGTCACTTCCGGATGTCTGGTCCAAAAAACCACCCATGTGGTAAACCGGTACACCACGCGTGTTGTTGTGATCATAAAGATTACGCACCTGACTAGGACCGATTTCTGACGCGAGACTGCAGGCAAACAGATCTGCTAACGAGCCCCAGTTGGAAAGCTCACTACCGCCGCCATTACCGGCTGAGGTACGTACTTCCATAATATTCCAGGCCAGCGTATCTTCGCATACTCTCTTTTTACCCTTGCCGGCGCAAACAGTGTCCACGGTGGCGAGTTGATCAAGCGCCAAACCCACCACATTATCGCCGTTGGAATAATTGTAAATAATGCAACTATTTGAATCAGTGCAACAGGCGTCCAGATACCTACTCAGCGTTTTCGCCGCAACCTGCGTTCCGGTGGCATCGGTCTGAACTGCTTTTACGTCGACCGCTGCGGCATTGGTAATAGCCGAGATATCCGCAAGCCGGTCTGGGTCACCATCATAATCCCACTTGGAAGAACACATGCCGCCTACATGCAAGTAAGCGATCTGGCCGCTATCCGGGGCACATTGAAATTCAGCCGCGCAGACCGGTTCATAATCTGCGCAGCAGTTGCCGTTGGCTTCACAATTGGCCTCACAGGAACATGAGCCGTCATTGCCGGCGCCGCCGCAATAGGTAGGGTTCTCAGTTACACACACCCTGTTCCTGCCCTTGCCGGTACACACCTCGACTGATTCGCTGGCGAGGCGCTCACAGCGCCCGAGGTCACCGCCGCCAATGGTTCCTGCTTCAACGGGTGTTGTGAAAATTCCGCTGGCGGTCAACACGAACATCGTTGCAAGCAGTGAAAGCCATGATTGGGTAGTTAGATATTTATGGTTCATTTTCTCCCCTCATTTATATTGTTAATACAGCCAAACTGACATGGGACGCGGGTTAACCATCACCCGTGTATGCCGGGACGGTCAACTTGACACCCCGACGTTCGGCATCTTCGTACATTTCGATCATTCTTTGTCTTCGCGGACTGGCATTGACGTCCGACCGGAACCGACTTAACTCATAGAATGCAGTACTTACCTTATCAGTTGCAAATTCCGGCATATCTTCCTTGTGCGGAATATCACCGGGACGTAAGCGGGCGCCATGCAGGTTTTGCAACATATACGGGCCAACGGCCTGGGTGTCGTGAAACAATAATCCGTAGTAACGCAGCGTGATCAATGCGCGGCCTTTTACCAGCATGCCTTCAAACCTGGCCCAACCAAAAGGCATACCCGAACTATCAAATAAACTACCATCAATGCGGTAGTTGCCGGCGGTTTTCACATCCACTTCGATATCAAACACCAGGTCGCCATTATCAAGCCGGTCACCGATTTTACCGGTGAATACGGCTGGAATCCGGGTAGCGCCGGTAAAGAAAAAATCCAGTGAACCAACTTGTTTCTTGAGACCCTCAGCCGAAAACTCTGTTGTCACGCGCACCTGGCCGGCGTAATCCGGCCAGAAATCATTCGGTTTGAAGACCGCCGTCCGCGCCGCGCCATCAACACGCGTCAGCAGTCGCACAGGCTGCATGTTTTCACTAACGGAAATGGTCTCGGCGA
>UPTN01001135.1_pt1 | contig 12103 bp, 9 predicted proteins | sample 2160111 | NCBI WGS metagenome assembly UPTN01 (sample SAMN06265058, study PRJEB28932) | marine metagenome | isolation source: Columbia River Estuary | place: USA:Columbia River Estuary, USA | collected 2014-05-05 | reverse complement strand
GCCGAAATTCATGTTGTCTGTTGTTGCCAGTGGCTTAGCGCCCACAGCTGTCAGGTTTCGGTATGCTTCGGCAACGGCTTGTTTGCCGCCTTCGACAGGGTTGGCTTTGACATAGCGCGGTGTCACGTCACTGGTGAAGGCGAGCGATTTATCTGTGCCATGCACCCGCACAATGCCTGATCCCGCACCGGGAGTGCGTGCTGTGTCGCCCATAACTTGTTGGTCATACTGTTCATAGACCCACTGTTTGCCTGCGTAATTCGGGCTGCTGATTAGCGCCTTCAGACCATCAATGGGATGAACGCCGATGATGTCGCCAAGCGGTGCCGCGGCAGGTGTCGGCACCCAAGGACGGTCGTATTCGGGGGCAGAGCCGGAAAGTGTAGCCAGAGGCAGGTCAGCTTTGATCTCGCCATTGTGCTCAACAAGGAAACGATCCTCTGCGATTGTTTCGCCAACGATGGCAAAGTCGAGGTCCCATTTTTCGAATACGGCGCGGGCTTCGGCCTCGAGTTCGGGCTTGAGAACCATCAGCATCCGCTCTTGGCTTTCCGACAGCATCATCTCGTAGGCGGTCATGTTCTCTTCGCGCTGCGGCACAGCATTCAGGTTCAGTTTGACACCCAAACCACCCTTGTCGCCCATTTCGACCGCGGAACAGGTCAGACCAGCGGCACCCATATCCTGAATCGAAATCACAGCACCGGTCGCCATCAACTCGAGCGTGGCTTCCATCAGGCGCTTTTCAGTAAAAGGATCGCCGACTTGAACGGTGGGTCGCTTTTCTTCAATCGTATCGTCGAATTCGGCAGAGGCCATCGTTGCCCCGCCAACCCCGTCGCGGCCCGTTTTGGCCCCAAGATAGACCACAGGCATGCCAACGCCCGAGGCCGCTGAATAAAAGATCTTGTCTGCATCGGCGAGACCTGCCGCAAAGGCGTTCACAAGGCAGTTTCCGTTGTAGGCCGGATCAAAGCGGACTTCGCCACCGACAGTCGGAACACCAAAGCAGTTGCCGTAGCCGCCGACGCCGGCAACCACACCATTCACAAGCTGCTTGGTCTTGTGGTGATCGGGTGCGCCAAAGGACAGTGAATTCATTGCCGCAATCGGACGCGCGCCCATTGTGAACACATCGCGCAAGATGCCGCCCACGCCTGTCGCCGCACCCTGATAGGGCTCGATATACGACGGGTGGTTGTGGCTTTCCATTTTGAAAACAACTGCTTGCCCGTCGCCGATATCAACAACACCTGCGTTTTCTCCGGGACCGCAAATGACTTGGGGGCCTGTTGTGGGCAAGGTGCGAAGCCACTTCTTGGAGGATTTATAAGAACAATGCTCGTTCCACATTGCCGAAAAAATACCCAATTCGGTAAATGTCGGCACGCGTCCTATTATTTCGAGGATGCGCGCGTATTCGTCAGGCTTCAGTCCATGTGCGGCAATCAGGTCGTCAGTGATGGCTGGCTCTTGCATCGTGGTCCTCTTGGGCTGCTTGGGCGATGCTTTACGGCAAGCCAGCCTGAGGGGCAACGGATTTGCGAAAAACGGCTGAAAATGAGGCGGCAGACATAAGCCAGACAAAAAAATGCCGGGCACAAGGCCCGGCGAAGTCCAACAGGGAGGTGAAGACACTGAGCGCGAAGCATCATTGCCTTCGAAACAGCAGATAGGGCGCAATATTTGTGCAATCAAGGATAAAGGACTTGGAATTGTGCAAAGCCGTTATGACCTGTGTGCATGGCTTACAAATTCATGGAATCTTGCGCATCAAAAACAAGGGGCATTCACGCTGGGTTCATCTTCTGAATGGTAGCAGTTCCGCGATATTTGCTTGCTTCACGCGTTTTGATCGCTAAGGTTGTGGGTAGCTTAATTTGCAGCATCTAGAAGTAGAAAAGAAGAAATTATACTATGATTGATTCAACGTTTTGGGCGCGGACCGATAGCAACTCAGCCAACAACGCGGCCCTCAACCTAACTGGTACGAGTGGACCAAACGGCGAACCCGCGATCGAAATTACTTTCCAGCCGATCAGCGGCGGCGGTGATTTAACATTGGATAACAACGGTGGTGCGATTGACACAACAACAGTCGTGCTCATTGGTAATGTTCAGTATTCATTCAGTTTCGAGATTGCAGGAACACTGCCTGAGTCGAATTCTAGTGTTCCGGATCAATTTGAGGCTGTTCCTCCGGATCCAGGTTCGGTGGTTTACGTAATAACTGTCTATGACTACCCTGGTGACGGCGACACAACACGTTTGGTGTTCCTACCAGAAGAAGACCCTACCGAAGCAGAAATGAATGATTTCGGCAACGGTGCTATCGCTCTGCAGAATGTTAGCCCTGTCACTCCACCGCCAGTCTGTTTTCTGTCAGGAACATTCATTCAAACACCGTCTGGCCCTGTCGTCGTAGATGATCTGCAGAGCGGTGATTTGGTGATGACCGTCGATGGTGGCAGCCAACCGCTTGTGTGGGCTACGTCATCGCTTCACACATGGCCGGGAAGTGATGAGAAACATAAACCGATCTTGATCAAGCAGGGTGCGTTTGGTCTGGATCTGCCGAGCAGTGATCTGTCGGTCTCTCCGCAGCACCATATCGTCATGAAGGGCAAGCTTTGCGTCGCGCTATTCGGTGCTGACGAAGTGCTTGCACCCGCCAAAGGTTTGACAGGTTTGGCTGGTGTGCGGGTCATGGCTGGCAAAAAAGCGGCGGAGTACTTTCACCTGATGATGGCGCAGCATGAAATCCTGATTGCACAGGGTGTTGAAACCGAAAGCTTTTATCCGGGGCCGACGTCATTGCAGATGATGTCAGCGGGCCAACGCGCATCGCTTCTGGCGGTCGTTCCGACACTGCGTGATGATCCTGAAAACGGCTACGGCCCGACTGCGCGCAAGAAGATCACGCGCCGTCAGGCAGAGCAGTTGGTCGAAGCAATGAAGAACGAAGCCAAAGAAACAGAAGCCTTCGCGGGCTAAGTGCCTGGAAAAACTAGAGTGAAGCGCTTTCGCGAATTTTGCGGCGGTGCGCAAAAATCTCATCCTGTACGAAATCCCTGAATGCGCTGATCCTTTTGGATTGGCGCAATTCTTCGGGGTAGGCCAGAAACACCGGCACTTCGCCGCTTTCAAGGTCAGGCAAGACCCGCACAAGATCGCGGAAATCTTCTGTGACATAGTCTGGTAGGACGCCAATTCCGATGTTGTTCAGAATACCTTGTAGTACGCCAAAGTAGTTATTCACGGTCAGCAGGTTCGGGATGTCTTGGGTCATCAAGTGCTGCACCAGTGTGGCGCCCGCTGCCACCTGAATTGAATTCAGGCTTTGGCAGATTAAACGGTGCTCGCTCATGTCTTCGATCGTTTCGGGCGTGCCATTCTTTTCGATATAGGCTTTTGACGCGTATAGCCGCATCCGGACCGACATCAGCCGCTTGCGGATCAGGTCCGCTTGACTGGGTTCTTTCATGCGGATCGCTACATCGGCTTCGCGCATGGGCAAATCCAGGACGCGTTCTTCCAGCATCAAGTCGATTTTCAGGTCCGGATATTTTTCATAAAGTTTTGGCAGACGCGGCGCGAGCCATAGCGTGCCAAAGCCGGTCGTAGTCGTCACACGCAAATCGCCGAATGCTTCTTCTTCGCTGTCGCGAATGCGCGCAGATGCTGCCTCGAGCCGCTTGTTCATGCTTTTGGTGGCGTCAAACAGTAATTCGCCCTGTTCGGTTAGAATCAACCCACGTGCGTGTCGGTGAAAAAGTGTCGTGTTCAACGAATCTTCGAGCGCACGAATCTGGCGGCTGACTGCCGATTGGGACAGATGCAGCGTATCGCCAGCATGGGTCAGTGACCCTGCATCAGCGACTGCGTGAAATATTCTTAGCTTATCCCAGTCCATAGAACTCTGGCCGCCCGATTGTTATCGTTATCATTAGCATAACCTTACGCGTGTTCGGTGTTTTGATGCAAACAGCGATATCACACATTTTTGTGTTTGTAGGTCAGCTTCTTTGACCTATACTTCGATCAACTAATCTGACGCGCGGGGAGGTGCGAGATGGGCCATCAGAATGTATCCCTTAATGACCGGTATGACCTAAGCAAGTCTCAGATCCTTCTTAATGGCACGCAAGCGCTCGTACGTTTGATGCTGATGCAGCGTGCGCGAGACAAAGCCGCAGGGCTCAATACTGGTGGTCTGGTCACCGGTTACCGTGGATCGCCGCTGGGGGCGGTGGACATGCAAATGAACCGCGCAAAGGACTTGCTGGAACCCGCTCAGGTCACGTTTCAACCTGGATTGAACGAAGATCTTGCTGCAACCGCGCTTTGGGGTGCCCAACAGGCCGAACTGCGCGGTGAAGGTAAGTATGACGGTGTCTTTGGCCTGTGGTACGGCAAAGGCCCCGGCGTTGATCGCTCTGGTGATGTAATGCGGCACGCGAATATGGCCGGAACCTCGCCGCATGGCGGGGTAATCATGGCGATGGGTGACGACCACACAGGCGAAAGCTCGACCACGTTGCACCAGTCCGATTGGGCAATGGTAGATGCTTACATGCCGATTGTATCACCAGCAGGTGTGCAAGAAATACTCGACTACGGACTTTACGCCTATGCATTGTCACGGTTTGCGGGCGTCTGGGTCGGTCTGAAGACGATGAAGGACACGATTGAAGTCACGTCCGTCGTTGATGGCAGCCCCGATCGGGTGTCATTCGTGGAGCCCGATTTCGCGATGCCTGAAGGCGGGTTGAACATCAGGTTGGTTGATACCCCGCAACTGCAAGAAGCCCGGATGATTGACCACAAGCGCAATGCTGCAGAGGCATTCGCGCGCGCCAACCGTATGGACCAGCGCAAGTGGGGGAAGGCAGGTGCAAAAATCGGTTTCGTGGCCGCCGGCAAGAACTGGCTCGACCTGCAACATGCGTTGTCACTGCTGAATATTGATGCCGACGAGGCGGAGCGGTTGGGGCTGACCACCTATAAGGTCGGACAGGTTTGGCCACTGGATATGACGTCCCTTCAAGAATGGGCTGAAGGGCTTGATCTGATCATCGTCGTTGAGGAAAAGCGCAAACTGATTGAAGTGCAGATCAAGGAAGCGCTGTTTGATCAACGACACGGACGGCGCGTTTATGGATGGCACAAAGGGGATGTACTCAAGAACGGTCAGCGCCAGGAATTGTTCCAAACCAAGTCGGACCTTAATCCGATCCTGATTGCGACACGACTAGGCGAAATCCTGATCGAAGAAGGCTGCGAGACCGACGCAATTCAAGCAGGGCTCGCGGCACTTGTCGCTGCACAACGTGCCGATAACCTGCCAGAACTGGCCTCACGCACCCCGTATTTCTGCTCGGGCTGCCCGCATAATTCGTCCACGAAGGTTCCCGAAGGGTCACGAGCATATGCTGGCATCGGCTGTCACTACCTAGTGCAGTGGATGGATCGCGAAACCGTTGGCTTTACCCAGATGGGTGGAGAAGGCGCAAATTGGGTTGGCGAAGCACCGTTTTCGACCCGCGACCATGTCTTCCAGAACCTTGGTGATGGCACCTACAACCACTCTGGTTTGCAAGCGATCCGTTTTGCCATGATGGCAAATACCAACATCACCTATAAAATATTGTACAATGATGCTGTTGCGATGACGGGTGGACAAGGCAACGACGGCGGGCTGACTGCAGATCAGATTTGCCGCGAATTGCAGGCTTTCGGTGTGCGCAATCTGGCGCTGGTTTATGATGAAAAAGAGGACGTTGATCTGGGGCTGTTTCCGAAAGGGCTTGATATACATCCCCGTGAAAATCTATCCGAAGTTCAGGAAAAATTTAGCAAATACAAAGGTGTGTCTGCTATAGTTTACATCCAGACCTGTGCTGCAGAAAAGCGCCGCCGCCGCAAGCGCGGACATTTCCCTGATCCGGACAAGCGGGTCTTTATCAATACCGACGTCTGCGAAGGTTGCGGTGATTGCGGGGTGCAATCCAATTGTGTGTCCATCGTGCCTGTTGAAACAGAACTGGGCCGCAAACGGGCGATTGATCAGTCGACATGCAACAAGGACTATTCCTGCGTCAACGGATTCTGCCCGTCATTCGTAACAATCGAGGGCGCGCAAATCCGTAAAGAGGCAACGTCTGAAGTTGACCTACCTGACCTTCCAAAGCCGCACCTCCCAGTGATCAATGGCACCCATAACATCGTCATAACAGGCGTAGGAGGCACTGGTGTTGTAACGATCGGTGCAGTCCTTGCGATGGCTGCTCATATCGACGGTAAAGGGGCAGGCGTGATGGAAATGTCCGGTCTTGCCCAAAAGGGTGGTGCGGTGCATATCCACTGCCGCATCGGCGAAAAGCCAAGTGATATCAATGCAATCCGCGTCGCTATTGGCGAATGCGATACGTTGATCGGTGGTGATCTGGTGGTTTCCGCAGGTGCCAAGACCATCGGTTTGATGAAGGCTTGGCGCACGGTCGGCATTGTGAATTCGCACGAAATTATGACTGGCGCGTTCACGCGCGATACATCGTTCCGATTGCCAAGCGACCAGCTGCGTCTATCGCTCGAAGCGCGTTTGGGCGCAGGCCTTTCGATGTTTGATGCGACGGCTTTGGCCAAAGCTCTTTTGGGCGACAGCATCTATTCAAACATGATGATTTTTGGAGCAGCATGGCAAAACGGAGGTATCCCAGTAACTTACGAGGCGATTCTTCGTGCCATCACACTTAACGGTGCCTCGGTCGATCGTAACACCAAAGCGTTCGAGTTTGGCCGCTGGGCCGCAGCATACCCGAAAGACGCTCAGGTCGTTTTGCAATCAAATGTAGTGGCATTGCCCGATACGCTGGACGCAAAAATTGCCTTCCGCGAGGCCCATGCCGCGACCTATCAAGGCAAGCGATTGGCGCGCAAATATCGCCGTCTGGTGGATCAGTTCGTCGATGCGCCGCTACAAGAGGCGGTGGCGAAGGGCTATCATAAGTTGCTGACCTATAAGGATGAATACGAAGTCGCGCGTTTGCTGGCTGAAACGAGAGCCAAGGCAGAGGCCGAATTTGCTGGCGATCTTAAGCTGCGGTATCACCTCGCACCGCCTATCATGTCCAAAACAGGCCACGACGGGCGGCCCCTGAAGCGTGAATTCGGGGCGCGTATGGCTTGGGCTTTTCCAAAGCTTGCAAAGCTCAAGTGGTTGCGTGGGACACCGTTTGACCCCTTTGGCCGTACCGCTGAACGCAAGATGGAGCGTGCGCTGATCAAGCAATACGAGACCGACATGGCTGAGGTTCTGAACAACGTACGTCCTGACACGCGCGATGCGGCGGTGGCGCTGGCGGCTCTTCCTCTCGACATACGCGGCTTTGGTCCTGTGAAAGAGGCGAACGCCCGCAAGGCTGCAAAACGGCGCGAAGAACTGCTTGCAGTGCTGCGTTCTGCGCCCATGCAGCAAGCCGCAGAGTAGAGGTCACGAAACGCGCTTAGTCGACAGATTTGATGCATGGATTTCTGTCTCAAAGCCCCGTATGAATTACGCCAACACTCAGGATAACAAACCAAACAACAAGGTACGCAATGGCAGTTGGCATTTTCGATAGCGGGCTTGGTGGCCTAACGGTGCTGGACGCAGTGTCAAAGCGTTTGCCTGATTTGCCGCTTGTTTACATGGGCGACAGCGCGCACGCACCTTACGGTGTGCGCACGCCCGATGACATTTACAACCTGACCACGCAGTCCACGCAGCGCTTGTTTGACGCGGGCTGTGATTTGGTAATTTTGGCATGCAACACTGCATCTGCGGCGGCTTTGCGGCGGATGCAGGAAGGTTGGATTCCAACTGATAAACGCGTCTTGGGTGTTTTTGTGCCCTTGATCGAAGCGTTGACCGAACGGCAATGGGGCGACAATTCGCCACCGCGCGAAGTTGGCGTGAAACATGTCGCGTTATTCGCCACACCCGCGACGGTCTCTAGCCGCGCGTTCCAGCGGGAACTGGCGTTTCGCGCAATCGGCGTCGATGTCGAAGCCCAAGCCTGTGGCGGTGTCGTTGATGCGATCGAAGATGGCGATATGATCCTCGCGGAGGCTTTGGTCAAAAGCCATGTTGACGCGCTCAAGCGGAAAATGCCGGAACCGGATGCGGCCATTCTGGGCTGCACGCATTACCCGTTGATGGAAAAGGAATTCCAGGCAGCGCTTGGCCCGCAGGTCAAAGTCTATTCGCAGGCAAATCTCGTGGCTGAAAGCCTTGCTGATTACCTGACACGTCGCCCAGAGATGGTTGGCGCCGGCACCAGATCGACGTTCCTGACGACCGGAGATCCAGCAAAGGTTTCCAGTCGCGCCACACAGTTCTTGCGACGTCAGATTACGTTTGAAGCCGCTTAACCCACTTTATCAATATTTATCCCGGGAGGGATCAAACTATGACCTATAACGTCGCCATTCTTGGTGCTTCTGGCTATACAGGCGCCGAACTCGTGCGCATTATTGCAACGCACCCCAGTCTAAAGATCGTCGGATTGTCCGGGAATTCCAAGGCAGGCATGGCGATGGCGGATGTATTCCCGCATCTGCGCCATCTGGACTTGCCAGTTCTGACCACAATCGAAGATATGGACCTGTCTGCAGTTGATCTGGTGTTCTGCGCACTGCCGCATGCCACGTCACAAGAAGTTATTTCGAAGCTGCCGAAGTCGCTAAAGATCGTCGACCTTTCGGCAGATTTCAGGCTCCGCGATCCCGCTGATTATGCCAAATGGTACGGCAAAGGGCATGCGGCAACCGACATGCAGTCAGAGGCCGTCTATGGCCTGACTGAATTCTACCGCGACCAAATCAAAGACGCGCGATTGGTGGCTGGCACAGGCTGTAACGCTGCGACAGGCCAATATGCGTTGCGTCCCTTGATCGCAGCAGGGGTGATTGATCTTGATCAAATCATCATCGACCTAAAGGCGGCAGTATCAGGCGCAGGACGTAGCCTGAAGGAGAATCTGTTGCACGCTGAACTGTCAGAAGGGGCGCATGCCTATGCCGTTGGCGGCACGCATCGTCATCTGGGCGAGTTCGATCAGGAATTTTCGGCGATCGCAGGGCGTCCTGTGAGAGTGCAATTCACACCGCATCTGATCCCCGCCAACCGCGGCATTTTGGCCACCACCTATGTGCATGGCGATCCGCAGGTCATATATGACACTCTGGCCGCAGCCTACGCGGACGAACCGTTCATAGAGGTGCTACCGATGGGACAACATCCGTCGATCAAACATATCCGTGCGTCGAACTTCTGTCATATCGGCGTTGTTGCCGACCGCATCGAAGGCCGCGCAATTGTCATTGCGACTTTGGATAACTTGACCAAAGGGTCGTCAGGACAGGCCATCCAGAACGCCAATCTGATGTTGGGCTTGCCTGAAACGGAGGGGCTGATGATGGCTCCGGTGTTCCCGTGAGTGGGGGGTTCAAAAGCCTAAAGAAACGCCGCCGCGTTCAGGTGCTGTCGATGGCTGGGGTGAGCCTTGCGCTGGTATTGGCACTGTTGTGGTTCTTGCCAGATGATAGCTTTCAATTCTTCCGCTCTCCCAGCGAAGTCGCCGAAGCACCTCCGCCGCCGAATGAACGTTTCCGGATTGGCGGACTGGTTGCAGAAAACTCGATCGTGCGTGGTCAAGGTGAGCAGGTTAGCTTTTCAGTGACTGATGGCGGTGCGGTTGTGCCGGTCGTCTACACCGGAATTCTGCCGGACCTATTCGAAGAAGGTCAAGGGATGGTTGCGCAGGGTAACTACATCAATGGTCGCTTTGAAGCGGTTGAAATACTTGCAAAACACGATGAAACATACATGCCCTCAGAAGTGATTGACGCATTGAAAGCTCAAGGCACTTACGTTGATCCGGACGGTGCTGTCGTCACGAATTAACGAATAGGACGCACCTTTGCCCCAACTTGATTTGAGGGGCAAAGATGCAAACAGTCACAGATATTGCACGTGAAGTTGTCGCCCGCGAGGGCGGCTACGTTAACGATCCGGATGATCCGGGTGGTCCGACGAAGTATGGGGTCACCATCCATTCCATGCGCCGTTTGGGGCTTGATCTGACGGGCGACGGGCGCGTTGACACCGCAGATGTACAAGTATTGACCAGCGCCCATGCCGTGTCGATTTTTGTCGAACACTACTTTCGCAAGCCAAAGATCGATCAATTGCCAGAGCCCCTGCAGGCCAGCGTATTTGACATGTATGTGAATGCGGGCGCGAACGCGGTCAAAATCCTCCAGCGGCTGATGGGTGATATGCGGATCGATGTGAACGTTGACGGTGTAATAGGTCCGCAAACTATCACTGCAGTCCGCCAAGCGATGGCGGCGGCACCCGATCATCTTGTTGATGCTTACGGCATTGCAAGGCGCAACTATTATTATGATTTGGCAGCAAGACGCCCCGCTAGTCGCAAGTTCGCCCGACGCAGGTCGGGCGGCAAAGGTGGATGGATCACACGGGCGGAAGAATTTATCGCACCTCGGTTCCATCTGTCGGATGCACAACACCGCGAAAGGACAGCACAATGGGTTTAATAACGGGATTGATGCAATTTCTGTTCGGGGACGGGCGCAATGTGGTCGCCGAGACGGCGCAGGTTTTTCGCGAGAATGCAGAGGCGGGGGCCGTCAGGGCGGCCGACGCGCGGTCAGATAGCCTGCAACAGTTCGCAGCTGAATTCGCACATCCAACGCGTGGCGTTTTTGACAGAGTTGTTGATGGGCTGAACCGCCTGCCGCGACCTGCATTGGCGTTAGGCACTATTTGGCTTTTCGTCTCTGCGATGCGCACACCAGAGGAATTCGCAAGTGGCATGCAAGGTCTGGCCCTTGTCCCAGAGCCGCTTTGGTGGCTCATGGGGGCAATCGTCAGTTTTTACTTTGGTGCCCGCCATCAGGTCAAAGCTTTCGAATTCCAAACTTCCGTTGCACAAGCACTTGGCGCAAGGCGACAAGGACCCGACGAAGGGGCGGACAACCCCGCACTTCAGGAATGGCGGGGAACGTGATGGACAATGATTGGACTGACCGGTTGGAACGTCGGATTATTGCGCTCGAGACGCGCAATGCTGTCGATGAAGTTCACCGAATCAATGTTTCAGACCGTCTGACTGCAATCGAAGACACACTTAAATGGCTGGTGCGGTTGATTCTTGGCGGATTGTTGATGGCAGGACTGACATATGCGCTGCAAGGTGGCTTCATGCGCTGATCTGGCACTTGTGCTGCGCCATTTTGTAACGTGATTATGAGCGTAGTAACTATTTTGTCCCGCTTCAGAATGCGTTATGTCGTCGGGTATGTTGATAGAACTTGGACACTTCGCGTTGATTCTCGCCTTTGGCATCGCCATTGTGCAGATGATTGTTCCCATGGTTGGTGCCCATCGCGGCAATGCCGCTTGGATGGCTTTGGCCGAACCTGCGGCCACCGTGCAATTCCTGCTAACGGGTTTTGCTTTTGCGGTGCTGACATGGGCCTTTGTAACCTCGGATTTTTCGTTGCAGTTGGTTTATCAAAACTCGCACACTGACAAACCGATGATCTATAAAATCACGGGTGTTTGGGGAAACCACGAAGGCTCAATGTTGCTGTGGATGGTGATCCTGACACTGTTCGGAGCCTGTGCCGCATGGTTTGGTGATGGATTGCCCACGCGTTTGCGCGCGCGGGTGTTGTCCGTTCAAGCCGCGATCGCAGTCGCATTTTTCGCGTTCGTCTTGTTCACGTCAAATCCGTTTGTGCGCCTTGCAGTTCCGCCGCTGAACGGACGTGACTTGAACCCGCTTTTGCAAGACCCCGGCTTGGCCTTCCACCCGCCATTCTTGTATTTGGGTTATGTTGGTCTCAGCATGTCATTCTCTTTCGCGATTGCCGCCTTGATCGAAGGGCGGGTCGATGCCGCTTGGGGCCGTTGGGTGCGCCCTTGGACATTGGCCGCCTGGATGTTTCTGACCATCGGCATCGCACTTGGTTCTTGGTGGGCCTATTATGAATTGGGATGGGGTGGATTCTGGTTCTGGGACCCGGTTGAAAA
>UPTN01001132.1_pt1 | contig 12120 bp, 9 predicted proteins | sample 2160111 | NCBI WGS metagenome assembly UPTN01 (sample SAMN06265058, study PRJEB28932) | marine metagenome | isolation source: Columbia River Estuary | place: USA:Columbia River Estuary, USA | collected 2014-05-05 | reverse complement strand
AAAAATCATATCATTTTTAATTTAGGTTAATGGTTTCTTATTCTTGCAGCTAACAGTTGGATAAAGACAATTGTCTTTATCCCCATTATATTTATTTCTATAAAATTACATAAATTTCTTACATGTCAAGGGGGTTTTTAATAGAATTGAATGTGTTACTGGCTACATGAGTGTAGATTTCAGTAGTTTTTGTTGAGCTATGACCCAAAAGAAGCTGAATATATCGTAAGTCAGTTCCGTTTTCTAAAAGATGAGTAGCAAAACTGTGTCTTAATGTATGAGGTGTTACGTGTTTTTTTATACCAGTTTTGTAAACTGCTGAAGCTAATATTTTAACAATACTCGTGACACTGTATTTTTCTTTTTTTTGACCTTCAAAGAGATAATTTTTAGGTTTGTATTGCAAATAATACCGCCTTAAATCAATTAATGCAGACTTAGATAACAATGTGTATCTGTCCTTGTTTCCTTTTGCATCATTCACTTTGATTAACATTCGTTTACTATCTATATCTGTTAACTTAAGATTGAGCAATTCACTACGTCTTAGTCCAGATGAATACAGAATAGACAAAATACATCTATGCTTTAGATTATTAGTAGCATTAATTAATTCTTTTATTTCATCTTTAGAAAGTATTTCTGGAAGCTTTCTTTTCTTTCTAGGACGTTCAATTTCATAAAATCTATTTGGCATTCCCAGTACAACCTCGTAATAAAATTTAATACTATTTATGCTTTGATTTATGTATGAAATCGACCAATTATTCTGTGTAAGGAGCTTTAAGTAGTTTCTAACGTCATTTTCATCTATTTGATCTAAATCTCTATCATTATAAAAATTTATAAATCTTTCAAAACATGAAACGTAAGTCTTCACAGTATTGTTAGCATATTGCTTTAATTCTAGCTTTTCAAGAAATGATTCAGGACAACATTTATACCCTCTAGGTTTTTGTCTTTGTCTAAACCACTGTACATCAAAATCCTCATCAAGCCCCTTAGAATTGGATTTTTGAAAGAAGTAATTGGTATTTATCCATGCAACACCTCTAAAAAGATTAAAAATAGCATCAAGGTTTGTTTTGTTGTTAGGTAAACAATACATATTAAACTCATGATTCCAAATTATACCATCAAGCTCTTTTATTAAGCTGTTTAGAACTTTATCTGAATTAAATTTTAATCCAATGAATTTTTTATTATCAATTAATAAGTGCTTTAGAGCTATAAATTTATTTGTTTTCATTCAACTAATTTAAAAAGTGTTCTTTATTTAATCGAATATTATGCGTATATTATGTGTATAATATTCTATTATGATAGCAAAAGACAGAGTATGTTTGTCATGTAAAAATAAACTTGAAGGACGATCAGATAAGAAATTTTGTGATATACATTGTAAGAGTTCTTATCAATATCAGCAATCTAAGCTCCACGAACCTAGATTCTATAATAAGGTAGATAATCAACTAAAACTAAATAGAAAAATTCTTAAGTATTTTAATAAGGCAGGTAAATCAGTAATTCGTGTTACAACTTTAATAGAACATGGTTTTGATCCTAACTTTTTCACTCATTATTGGAAAAACTCAAAAGGTGACGTATACCTTTTTGTATATGAATATGGTTTTTTAAAGAAGAAAGAGCATAATTTAGAAAAGTACATTTTAATAAAATGGCAGCATTATATGTCGTAAAATTATCCAGTGTCTACTTTTTTAAAGCTCATTATTCAATAATATCCAAAAACTTCAAGCCAAAAATTACGGCATCGCTTTTAAATCCGTTTTGGTAGGAGCGTACATAATCCAATCTTAAAAAACGAAACTTTTTAAAACCAATATTATCAATACCAATACTGTATTCTTGATACGGTTTATGATCTGGAGTTGCTAGAGAATGAGCTCCAATAATTAAATTGTAATTAAGCTTATTTAATAAGGGTATTTTACCTAAAATAAAACCTCTAAAATCATGTTCGGCATGCATTTCTAGATATTGGTTATTTGTGCTTAAATCATAATATGGTAAGTTATTAAATACGTTTAAGTAGCTACCAGAACCGCCAATACTAGTTTGGTTACCATTAAAGTGTTGGTAATCCATAAAGGCAATATTATCTGCGTTAAATAATTTACCAGCTTTTATATTATAACGAAACCTTCCTTTATTACCAAGCGTTATACCTTGCGTTAAACGCAGTTGAAGCTGATCATAATTATAATTATTATTGGATGCTGCAAAAGCTTTTTCATAGTTTATATAAATGGTTGGATAATCATCATTTGGAGAATTAAACTTACTATTCGGGTAGCTAAAATATTTTTGACCAAACCGTATCCGCGCTGTTATATTTAGTTTGGTAAGATTATGAGTGCTAAAAGGTGCAACGCCAAATGCATCCGGATCTATTGGGTTATTACTGGTATATCTATCATTGTCTTCGTTAATAATAGTGTAGTCTGTAGTATTATATAAGGGTTTTCTGCGTTGATAGCTAATGTTTGAATAGAGGTTTAGGCCGTTAAAAATTTCTCTTGAGAAGTTTATTTGTGCATACGTGTTTTCATACAATTTCATATAATTATCTTCAAAAAACAAGGTGCTTATTGAATTTATTAACGGCGATATCGCATTGTTATTAAATTGAGCTGTTGCAACACCACCTGAGACGCTAATAGTTTGATCGTTAATATTATTAAACTTATAAGTGGCATATACAGTTCCTCTAAACCTTTTATCACTCAACCCATAACCGAATGAGCTTCCTATAGAAAAGTACCTTCTGAATTCGTCATAATTTTTTCTGTAATTAATACGCATGTTATTATTGAAACCTTGTACTGTATTAAAACTCAAACCGCTTAATGGACTACTAATACTGAAATATTGGTCTTTATAAGTGTTTTGATAACTGTATCCCGTTATGATATCAGTAATTTTAAATGTATTGGATTTAGCGTCAATAGAATCTAAATAAGTTTTTGATTTTCTAAGAATTTGAATGCTGTCTTTTACCACATAATCATCGAGTTCTTCTTTGGTTAATGGAATAGGTCGAAGCGTGCTCCAATACGTTGAATCCTTTTTATTAGCTTCGTGTTCAAAGGATAAAACCTCATTTCCAAAGCTTGATTTGTCAAAATTGGGTCGAAAATTGTAATTGCTGAATACTGCCGAAAAACGTCCTTCTCCTTTAATACCGAGTATACCATAGGCGAAGTCAATTTGTTGTGATATAAGCACCCAAAGCTTTTCGGTATCTGAGTAACTAAAGGTTTGTGTGAGCGAAATATTATCTGCCACTGGAATTTGTGCTTGCTGTCCGGTAATATCCAATTCTAAAGCATAAATTGACCATTGGTCCTCAACAATATATATGGTTCCTGTAAAAATACGGTCATTTTCTCGTCTCGGAATCACTTTAATTTTATTAATTAAGTTGCCTTTATCATCATAAAACACACCATTTAACTTGTAACGATAGTAATTAAAAGCATAATCTGCAATTGGAGATACTATTTGATTGCCAAGTTCTATAGTATTATTATAAAAATTAAAATCAACGTCCATTGCTGTATTGAAACTAAAGCCATTATCATTACCACTTATTTTTGATGCTATAATTTTTTCTTTTAAGTTGTCTGGACGCTTAAAGTCAATTTTTGAAATAGTTTCAGATAAGTAAATAATACCGCTTCGGGTGGAATCCAAACTACCTTCAAGATCACCAATGTCTTGACCAAAAATTTTCTCAGGTACATCTTCAATTTTTATTAGTCCTCGAGAATAAAAGTCAGCTTTAAATTCATTAATAGATTCTAGCATTTGTTTTCTATTATCAATAGCTGCTCTTATAATACGATCTGCTGGGTTTTCGTTTGCATTAATTACAACTTCATCTAGCGAGACGTTTTCTTCTTTAAGTGTTGCGTTTAGTTCAAAAGGGAAGGAGGTAATATCAATAGTTTTCTTTTCGGTTTTAAAACCTAAAAATTTAAAGACAACTGTATAATTACCAGTTTCTGTAATATTAAGCTCATAATTACCATCTTCATTACTTGTAGTTCCTTTATAAGTACCTTCAATATAAATATTTACAAAAGCCAAGGATTCATTGGATGCGTCTGTTACACTTCCAGTAATTTGTGAAAACGTAAGCACGCTAAATGAACAAGTAAGTAGGAGAAGTATTTTTTTTATCATGTAAGATTGCTTGATGGTTACATTACTAAAGATGCATTTTTAATATAAAAGTTGCCTGTAATTTTCTCAAACTTAACTATTAAACACTCAAAAGCTTGTTAGAGGAATCTTAAAGTTATTTGAATATTTGCTTAATTAGGCAAGTATTGTTTTGGAATTGGGTGCTCTTTAGATTCCTGCATCCAGTAGATATTTATAATCCACCATCTATCTCCATCATGTAATAACTGAATGCTATTAATACCTCTCATAAAAGGCGACTCATCTAACTTACTACGATAAGATTCATACGTACTAAATACTTGGGTAATATTTCCAAAAGTATCGACTTCTCGTTGTAATTCAATTTCGTGAAAGCCATTTTCAACCAAATAATTCCCAGAAGAATTTATATAATCTTCCGGTGTCATAAAACGAGCTTCAATAAGACCTGCTTTGTTTTTTCCAGATGGAATTAATTTAGCATCAGGGTGAAATAAAAATCTAAATAAATCCCAATCTCTTGCTTCTCCTTTTTCACCTGAAATAACACCGTATAACGTTTCAATAGTAGTGTCTAACGTTTTTACCTTTTCAATATATTTATTAGCGCTGTCTTGAGCATTTAATACAAAACCAATGCATAAAAGGATTCCTAAAAAAATATGTTTTTTCATCTGACTAATTTTAAATTATAGTTAATGAGTTTGAGTTACATTAATAATAATAAGTTAAAGCTAAAACTGACTATGACTAAAAATCTTTCTTGATTCTAGCTAAGTTACGCTTGTTGTCACGATCCTTAATAGTGTCTCGCTTATCATATAATTTTTTACCCTTTGCTAAGGCTATGTCAAGCTTTGCAAAGCCACTATCATTAATGAATAAACGAAGTGGGACAATGGTTAAACCAACATTTTTAACCTCTTTTTCTAGTTTGCGAAGTTCACGTTTATTTAATAACAATTTACGCTCAGCTTTTGGTCTATGGTTGTAGTAATTACCATATACATATTCTTCAATCGTCATGTTTATGATAAAAAGCTCACCTTGATCATTGAACTCACAAAAGCTCTCAGAAATAGATGCTTTACTCGTACGGATAGATTTTATTTCGGTCCCAGATAACACAATGCCAGCAGTGTATTTATCGAGTATTTCAAACTCAAATTTGGCTTTTTTGTTTTTTATGTTAACTGTGTTTTTCATAAGGGCCAAAGGTAATTAATTTAATTACTTATCTGTTTGCTTTAATAGGGCTTCTGCATTAGCAATACTAGTTTTAATCATATCTTTCATGATATTCACTTTATCTTCTTCTTCAATAAGCCAAGCTTCTTTTTCTTTACTTAGTGCCTTACCTTCTAATATCTCATCTGAATCAAAGCGATCTCCGAACCCTTTCATCCAATCCATCATATATGTATATGCTTCTTCCAAATCATCTTTGGCAACTTTATACTGTTTTCCAACAACTGTAGTATCTACTTTTGGTTCTAATGCACTAATAAGTTTTCCCATAGCACCCATTTTTGGCATCACTTCATCATGACCAGCAATAACGCGCTCCATACGGGTTTGTTCTTTGACCTCTTTTTGCTCATTTTTACAGGATAAAGTACACATGATTAATACGACTAGAAACAGGACATTTTTTCTCATTTTAAAAGCGGTTATTGTGTTGGTAAATAGATTGTAAAAGTACAACCTTAAACGCTGAATTCAAATTGAGTAAAATAAATTTTGATTGAAAATTTTGAGGTATTTAAAAGTAAAAACCCTTTAACTTTAAAGTTAAAGGGTTTGAGTTTATTATTGGTAGCGTGTTTTTATTTTTCTGCTCCTAAATAAATTGAATTAAAAATCAACTTATAAGTGCCTCTTGGCTGCCCTCTAAATTGCGGACGAAATCCAAATAAAATGATGTTTCCATTATCATGAGGTATGTGCATCATTGCGCTTTTGTTTTTTAAATAACGGTCTTCACCCATGGCCCAGCCACTCATTAAAATGTGTTCTGAAGCATAAGAAGCAACTTCTATAACATTAGCCTTTGGAGCATCAGCAATTTCTGCGACTCCACCTTCTCCAGATTTACGTTGTTTTATAGTTTGAAACGCTCTACTTCGGTTAAAGGAGGCAGCTACTTCTTCCATCATACCATAAGCTAGCGGGTTTTTAGTGTCAACCTTCATTCTTATTAATGATCCTGGAATAAAAAAATCGCTTGATGATAAACCTGAAATAACGTTTCGAACAGGAAGTCCTAATTGCTCAATGGCTAAATCACTTGCAGAATCAAAGAAAACAACGGTTCCTCCTGATTTTGCATAGTTATTAATTTTTGACATGCCTTCTAAACCTATGCCACCTGTAAATTTTTCTGGCATGCTGTTTTTTTGTCTTCCATGTAAAATTCCATTTGGACTTTGTGATGGGAAAATAATAGTGCTGTATTGTGATAGTTTTCCGTTTTTAATATCTTCATTATGTAACGTGTCAATATCAAATTCAAATTGTTCTAGCACCCATCTGGTCCAACCTTCATCCATATTTGCTTGCCAAGATTTGTAGAGCCCAATTTTAATAGTACTCAGTTCATTATAGGTAACATTTTTTAAACTCGTAATTCCTTTAAAATCAATACCTAATTCTTTACTTAACTCCGATACTTTATTATTTAAACGTTTTTTTCCTTTCACCACAAATGATCCAGCCGAAAAGCCATTTGAGTCTGCCTTGAGTTGACCAACCGTATATCCAGCTTTCTGAAGTCTGTTTACTGCTAGTGCACTTAAATTGTCCTTATTAGAAAACAGATAATTGCCGCTGCCATTTACTGCACCTTCATCGTAGTTTAACTTTGATAAAATTAATTCTGTATTTGTATTAAAATCTTCATCGATGCGATCAACAGATACTCCCATTTGCATCGGCAAGGTCCAGCCAGCTAGGTCATAAGGCGGTTGTGGTGGTCCTCCAGGATATAAAAATTGATCTGGATAATCTTGCTTTTCCATTAAATCTGTGAGGTATGGCCTAAACGCTTGAGCGCCATAAAAAATAATAGAACCAGCTTCATAAGTTTTTTCACCTATACGCAATGATGAAGTTGTTTTATGTGCTTCGAGTCCTCCTTGCATCAAAATATTAGCAAGATTTATAGCTTCACTAGGATTCCATTGATCTTTTGGTATAATGTAAGCAAAAGCTTCTTTTTTATTTTCTATGGCATCTTTTCCCATATCATAGATATTATATAGAAATTCATCTTTCTTATCTGCGGCTAAATCCAAAACTCCCATTGATGCCGTTAACATATAATCTATTGCATCTCTAAAGTGAGATTCTCCGCCTTCCCATGGATATGGATAGAATATTTCTGTACCATTAGATGGTTTTCTGCCAACATTTTTTGGTTTCTTTTCCGGATCATAAAAACGTGGAGTAGGTGTAGCATGTGCGACTTCTGTTAAAATGCCAATTTGATTATGATAGTATGGTGTAGTTCTCATACCTCCATTCCAAAACATACTAAAAGCGGTTCCAGAAATAACGCCAGGCATTTTTTTCATAGCAAACCTATTTGCCATAGCTGTTCCAACAAGGTTTACTCCAGTGGTAACACCAGGATGAATGTTTGGATTCACAGGACTTCTAAAAGGAGGAAGGAATATTCTGGCCCAAGAAGGTGACGTTTGGTGATGGTTGTGAACAATTTGTGGATACCATTGGTTATACAAAATACTAGTAATAGCTTTTGTTTCTGGCATATTATTCATAAACCAATCTCTATTATTGTCGTGGCCAACATACTTTTGATATAATATTGGAGGACCTGTAGTTTCGTATGGCGTTCCTAAGTTTTTTTTGTACCAATCCACAATAATATCAACTCCATCTGGATTAATTACAGGAACCACTAAGGTAACTACGTTGTCTCTAATTTTTTTCATTTCAACAGATTCTTCTGAAGCTATTCGCCACATGAGCTCTGAGGTCATTTGTGCATGAGCACTCTCTGTTGCATGCATACCACCATCAAACCAAACAATAGCTTTTCCATCAAAAGATAGTTCTTTTGCTTCTTCAGGTGATATTCTGGCTCGCGATAATTTTTCGCTTATTGTACGCCATTTATCAAGTGATTTCATATTCTCTTCACTTGAAATGAAAACAAGTTTAATAGGACGACCCATCACAGATTTTCCAATATCAATCATTTGAACACGATTTGTAGAAGCGGCTAATGTTTCATAGTATGCTAACATTTGATCGTAATCAGCAAGTTTGTAATCAGCTCCTACTTCAAAACCAAATGTTTCTGAGGGTTTTGGAATTTGAGCAAAAACAGATACACTTACCAAAAGGAAAAGACAATAGAAAAAGCGGAATAAATTCGACATAAAATTGGTTTTTAAAGTTGTGTTTTACTTAAAGTATAAAGTTATTAATTATTTATTATTTATGTGCTTCTTTTAATAAGATTGTTAAGTCTAGAAATAGTTTTAAATTACTTGTAAAACAAGAAATTAGGAGGCGTATTATCATTAAAAAACTTAGGTTTTAATGATTGAATTTTACGTAATATATAAGCGTGATTTTTATGTTGTTTTTTAAAAAATACGACAAAACGCTTGCTTTTATCGATTAATTACATAAATTTGTTTTTTAATACCCCAAAACTATAATCATGAAAAAGCCTATTTTAATTTGTTTCTTATTAGTTGTTTGTATGAGTTTTGCTCAAAAAAAAGATAAGAACCAACCTCAAAGTATTATTAGCGCAGATGTTGCCATAAAAAAATACCACAATAAAGAGGAATTAAATAATATGGAGAAAGGCCAATTACTTAATTTATATATAGAACGTATTGAAAGCCTTGTAAAAACCTTACCTTATATTGCTTTCGCCACAAAGCCAGGTAAAACGATGTCAACCTTTGGAATCCCAAATTCTAAAGAAAACAGACAATCTCTAGAAGATAAAGAAGAAGCTACAGATGAGTTTCTTGAAATTACCATTGATTTTCAAAGAAAAATGCTACCATATTCTGACAAGAGTAATTTAATTGCTGCTATTTTATTCTACGAAGAAACCATGAAGTTACTTCATGAGTACAGTGAGTTTGATTAAGAAGAAATTACTGTTATAGTATTTAAAACAATTCAATAGCATTAGATTGCATTTTGAAGTTGTATTCTTAATTATTAAAAATTTTAGTTCATTCTGAGCTAAAACATCCCAATTCAGTAATATCAAAATGTTTGTTATTACAAATTACTTGTCTTTATTGATTATAAATCATTAATAACATCGTGTAGATGCTTAATTTATTAGTCAATCTTTAATACAGAAAAATCACCATTAATTAGTTGCCGTAATTTCAGGAGGCATCTTTCTTCTATTTAACCTATTTCCTTTCATACAATAATTTAATCTTAAGAGGATTACTACTAAAAGGTTTTAAAAGCAATCTATATTTCTTATTAAAATTAGTTCATTATTTTTCGAATTAATGTCAGTTTATTCCTTTTTTAGACACTATATTTTTTAACTAAATGTTAATAAATAGTGTATTTCATCGATTATATTTGCGTTTTATAGGATAATTGAATAAGTTTGGACTATATTACTAGAACCTAAAAACGAAATTTTAGTTATGAAAAATTATACAAAACTTATGTGTCTATTCCTTTTTGTAATTGGTAGCACTTTTGCTCAGCAAGAAAAAGGTATTGTAGGTGTAAATAATTGGTTAAATAATTGGACGGAGTTTAATCCTAGTTCAAATGACTATGGAGAACCAAATCAAATACTAGCAGGGAATATAGATAAGAATATGACCTTGTCAAAGAAAAATGTTTATATGTTAATGGGAAGTGTATTCGTTGTAAATGATGCCACTCTTACTATTGAGCCTGGAACTGTAATCATTGGTGACTATGTGTCTAAAGGATCATTAACAATAAGCAGTGGTTCAAAAATACTCGCCATAGGTGAAGAAACGGACCCAATTATTTTTACATCAAATAGAGGTGTAAAAAGAGCAGGCGATTGGGGAGGAGTTTTTATTCTAGGAGATGCTCCAAGTAATAAATTCGGAAATGGTTCTGTAGCTTCTTTTTATCCAAAGTTAGATCCTGAAAATTATATAAACACCAATTACGGTGGTTCAAACAATAATAGCTCATCTGGTGTCATGAAATTTGTAAGAATTGAATATGCTGGTAAGAGAATTAAAGGTGCTGGTAATTTTAATGGATTGTTATTGGCTTGTGTAGGTAATCAAACAATTCTAGAAAATATTATGGTTAGCCATTCGGCTGGTAATTCATTTGAAGTTCTTGGAGGTGAAGTGAATTTAGAAAAATTAGTGTCTTACAAATCTAATGGGGTCGATTTTAAATTTAATTATGGAGCACAAAGCCAGTTATACAATTCTTTAGCTGTCAGATCTCCTTATGTTTCTAGTAGTAATGGATCAAGAACTTTGCAAATTATATCATACGAGAAAAAAGAGGATGTTGACTTTTCAAAGAAAGGCACATCACTTGTTGCTCAAAATTTAACATTAATAAATGATAGTGAAGATTTAGAGGGTGATATAATTTCAGGTTTAGTAAGTGAAGCCGTTTATGTTGGCGAAAACACATTTTTAGATTTGAATAAAACGGTTATTTCAGGGTTTAATCCTGCTATAATTCTCGATAATAAAATCTCACTTAATCAAGAGAATCTGGAAAAAATCAAACTTACTAAAATGTACTTTAATAATTGTAAGGGAAATATTTTTGTCAAATACAATACAAATAATGAAGATTTAGAAAATTGGTATGGTAACGGAAGTTTTTTTAATGTTTATTCTTACAGTGATGATGCTGAAACTTTTATTAATGTGAGAAAAACTAAACGACCAGACTTTAGATTACAAATTAATAAAATACTCGCATCAAATGATGATTAGTATTTAATGTACCTAGCAAGAATAGGTAAGGATTTAAAAGGTGGATTAAAAAATAAATATTTAAAAAGATAACTGACAAAATACAATGCATGATGAGAAACTTTACTATAATTAGTTTTATTGTTTTTCTTATATCTTCCGCTAATAGTATTAGTGCTCAGATAGTAATAAGTACACCCAATTTAGGTTTTAGTCAAGCATGTGCAAGTGAATCATTTAATACTTATAATACAACGTTCTCGTTTTCGCCAGAATCAGAATTAACAGCAACAAATAAATTTATTATTGAACTTTCTGATGATACAGGAAGTTTTTCAAGCCCAACAATTGTGTATACATCGGCTGAAGGGGAGATAACAGTGTCTCCAGCCACTTTAGGATTTTCCTTACCAACTACAACATCAGGAGAAAATTACAAGATTAGAATAAAAAGTACAGATCCAGCGGCTACAAGCACAGGCTCTGTATCTTTTCCAGCGTATTATAAACTTCAAGATGAGCCATTTTCTATTAACAACTTAATCGAAACAGCAGTATTTTGTTCTGGAAGTAGTTACGTGTTAACTATAGATAATCCTGGAAGTGATACTAATAATTCGCCATTGCAATTCCCATCCTTAACTTATAATTGGTTTAAAGAAACTAGTCCTACAACTTCGGTTTTAGTTGATACAGGATCTAGTTTATCTGTTGCTGAAACAGGAACATATTTTGTTGAAACAAATTATGGCACGTGTACTTCAAATTCATTTTCTAATCGAGTTACTGTAAGTGAAGCATCTTCGGGCGAAACCTTGTCCTCAATTAGTTCTAGCCTTGGAAATCCTTATTGCTCAGCACAAGGAGCAACAACATTAAGTGCCATAAATGGAAATAGTTATCAGTGGTTTAAAGATGGTGAGGTGATCTCTGGTGAAACAAATCAAATGTTAGTTACAGATGAATCGGGAATTTATGAAGTTAA
>UPTN01001121.1_pt1 | contig 12178 bp, 10 predicted proteins | sample 2160111 | NCBI WGS metagenome assembly UPTN01 (sample SAMN06265058, study PRJEB28932) | marine metagenome | isolation source: Columbia River Estuary | place: USA:Columbia River Estuary, USA | collected 2014-05-05 | reverse complement strand
TATTAAAATTTAAAGAACGTTTACCAGAAAACACAAAATTTTCACTTGATCTGGATGATATTAAGAAACTTTTAGTTAACCCTCTAGAGCGTATATATAAAAAACGTTTTACAGTAAAAATAGGCCAACATTTAAAAATGATAACTATTGATACCATTGAATGTTTTTATAGTGAAAATAAGGGTACATATATTCATACCAATGATAACAGAGATTATTTAATTGATTCTACATTAGATGAGCTCGAGAAAGAATTGGAACCGCGAACATTTTTTAGAGTGAGCCGTAAGTTTTATGTTAATATTAATGCAATAAAAGATATGGTTTCTTATGCTAATTCAAGATTACAAATTAAACTAAATTCGTATAACAACCAGGAAGTTATAGTAAGTAGGGAACGCGTTAGAGATTTTAAAGATTGGATTGAATAAAAAAGCTAAACATACTTCCTCCATATTTTTTAGAATGGCTGAAATATTTATTGTCTGAAAGGTCGGTGTGTTTAGAATGTTCTATAATAACCATTCCACTTTCGTTTAGTAAATCATTATTAATAATGAGTGTTATTATATTTACAAATTGTTCTTTACTGAAATCGTAAGGAGGATCAGCAAAAATAACATCATGTTTTAAAGTAGTCTTTTCTAGATATTTGAAAACATCACTTTTTACAGTTTTTATTTCAAGATCCAGTTCCTTGGCGGTTTTATCAATAAACTTAAGGGAATTATAGTGTTGGTCAACACTCGTAATATTTTCTGTTCCTCTTGAAGCAAATTCAAAGCTGATACTCCCTATGCCAGCAAAAAGGTCTAGTACAGACAATGAATTAAAGTAATAGTTATTATTTAAAATATTAAATAAGGCCTCTTTGGCAATATCGGTAGTAGGTCTTGCTGGAAGGTTTTTAGGTGCGGTTATGCGTCGACCTTTATATTTACCCGATATGATTCGCATTAATATTGGTTTAATAGGGTGAAATAAGTTCTTTTATCGTCTTCAGAAAATGCCTGGTCATATAAATATTTCGATCTATTTTCAAGGAGATTTACATTCCTTATATACTTATACGCTAAATCATATAATTCATCATTTTTTTCAACAGAGCCCAATAAAATTAACTCGAATTTCTCAGGGTTCATTTTTAATTGCTCCGCTGTAAATAATATATAATAAATAAAATCTTCTTTTGAAGAAAAGGTAAATGTATTATACAATTGAAGTTTTTTGTCTGCAATAACTACGAGGTCAAAATTATTGTTGTGTACATAAGCAAACATATGTGGCACTAAACTGTATTTATAAATACTTAGTAAATTCTCAATTAAAATATGAGAATAATGCTTGAAATCAAATCCTCCGAATTTATCAATCAAGAAGTTATTTATATTAACATACGGTATGTAAACATTTATAATATCGTGGTTAATTATCTCATCAAACACAAAATAATCGTATTTGAAAACCTTTGTATTATAACTTACATAATCTTTTAATTTTTCTTCATTAAATAATGATTTGGGCACTAATGACGATAAGTCATTTATATGGCTAACATTGACTGAGTCATATTTTTTTTGCAACAACTCTTCTTTCTTAAAGATTGAAGATATATTGTCTAGCAATTTTTGAGGAGTATTGTTTAATTCTTGAAAAGTATAATCATAAAGAGCAGTGTATGTTTTACTGTCTTTATTAAAGATACAAAAAGAAAATCCATCCAAACTAAATTGGATGGATAAATGACTATCTTCAAGATTAGTTAAATTATTAGTTGTTATCTTTATCTCCTTCAGGATCATATAATGGGGGCCAGTTACCACTCGTTTTTACATTTTCTAAAGATCCTACAGAAACATATTCACCTCTCACCTCAGGGCCACCCAAAGCTTCTTTTTCTTGTCTAATGAGGTCTTTATTTAACCCTTTTAGAACAATCGCTTTATCTACTCTAGCTTCAAAAACTGGAGCTTTTATACCTTGAATTTTTTCAACATATCCTATCTTAATTTCAAATTGTGTTTCTGTTCCAGGTACGTTAAACATGTTTTTATAATCTCTACCAGCAAAACTAGCTCTTACATCTTTATAATCTACAGTATCAACTACTCGTTTTTCAACATCAACAGAAATGGCTCCTCTTTGTTCAGTTACCACAATGTTTTTGGTTTCTGTAATTGCAAATCTTGCAGTATCAATAAATAGAATTAAATCTGCTGGTTTATCGGTGAAATTACCAGTAACTTCTTTGTGCGCTATTTCTGCATCTCTAATTATTTTTAAATTATCAATGACTTTAGCAAATCTAACTTTCTTCTCTTTATTAAATTCTATAGGGCCCATTATACTTTGATAAATTTTATATCCTAAGAAAATAATAAATACCCAAAGTATTATTGAGATAACAGGTCGTATTTTTTTTGGGACCTTGTTTACTATCAGGTAAGACAACAACCATACCCCTAGTATTGCTGCTATGATAATTAAAATTGTAATCATTTTTTGTTGAATTAGTTTTTTAAATGGTTATAGGCAAATCTACAAAATTTTTTTAATGCTTAAAACTTTTATGGCTAAATCAATTTGTACATTTGCTTTTTTATTGATCTTATGGATGATTAACAACTCGGAACAATTTTATAATACCCTATTAGAAAAATTTCCTTTTACTCCAACAACCGTTCAGGACAGTCTTTTAGAGATGTTAAGTACGTTTTTTTTTGATACGGATAATCGTAAACTTTTTTTACTAAAAGGATTTGCCGGCACAGGTAAAACTACAACGATGAGTACCGTTGTAAATAATCTTTGGCGTGTAGGTATGAAATCTGTTTTGTTAGCCCCGACAGGGCGTGCAGCAAAGGTTATAGCAAATTATGCGAATCGACAATCCTTTACTATACATAAAAAGATCTACCATCCTCGTAAAGCGAAAAATGGAAGTGTATCTTTTGTTTTACAAACAAATAAACATACCAATACCATTTTTATTGTTGATGAGGCTTCCATGATTCCTGATAGAGCTGCGGATGCAAGACTGTTTGAAAATGGCTCCCTACTTGATGATTTGCTGTCATATGTATATTCTGGAAAAAATTGCAAATTAATTTTTATTGGAGATACAGCACAATTGCCTCCGGTAAAACTTGAAATGAGTCCTGCATTACAAGCTGAAACACTTGAATTAAATTATAATAAGAGTGTAATTGAAATCGAGCTAGATGAGGTAATGAGGCAACATCAAGATTCGGGAATTTTAGCCAACGCAACAAAGTTAAGATTACACTTAACTGATTTTAATATTGTTGATTTTCAATTTAAATTAGATTTTCCTGATGTTATTCGTTTAACAGATGGATACGACATCGAAGATGCAATCACCTTAGCTTATGATAATGATGGAGTAGAGGATACTACTTTTATTGTAAGGTCAAATAAACGTGCTAATCAATACAATCAACAAATACGAAGTAAAATTCGTGGGCAAGAAAATGAAATTGCCACAGGTGATTACGTTATGGTAGTTAAGAATAATTATTTTTGGTTAAAAGACACTTCTGCAGCCGGATTTATTGCCAATGGAGATATTTGTGAGATCATGCAAATTTTTAATTACAAGGAATTATATGGCTTTAGATTTGCAGAGGTTACCGTTAGAATGATTGATTATCCAGATCAAAAACCTTTTGAAACAGTTATTATTCTAGACACCTTAACAAGCGAATCTCCTTCTTTGTCTTATGATGATTCTAATAGATTATATGAAGAGGTAAGAAAAGATTTTTCACATGAAAAATCTTCTTATAAAAGGCTGTTATCTGTAAAAAACAATAAATATTTTAACGCTCTACAGGTTAAGTTTTCTTATGCGATGACTTGTCATAAATCGCAAGGAGGGCAGTGGAAAACGGTTTTTATTGAGCAGCCGTATTTACCTAATGGTCAGGATATTTCTTATTTTAGATGGTTGTACACTGCTATCACAAGAGCACAGGAAAAATTATATTTAATAGGTTTTAAAGATGACTTTTTTGAATAGAAAATATAGTTAATATGAAAAAAATTATTGGAAGATTTGTACTGTTTATCACAGGATGGAAAACTAGCTATCTCAAACAATTTCATACAGATAAATGTGTGATGATCGCTGCACCGCATACATCCAACTGGGATCTGTTATATGCGCTAGCCATATATTGGAAAGAAGGTGTAAATGCCAAATTTTTGATTAAAGATGTTTATACCAAAGGATTACAAGGAGTGTTTTTTAAATGGGCTGGTGCAATTGGAGTTGATAGATCTAAGAATAATAATATGGTAGAATATGCAGTTGGGTTATTTAGGACACTAGATAAACTGGTTTTATTGATTCCGGCAGAAGGCACTAGAAAAAGAGTGAAGAAGTGGAGAATGGGGTTTTATCATATTGCTAAAAATGCTAACGTCCCTGTATCTTTAGGATATTTAGATTATAAGCACAAAATTGCAGGTATAGGTGGATTAATTACCCTATCTGGAGATATCGAAAAGGATATGCGTTTTATTGAAGATTTTTATAAAGACATTACAGGTAAATACCCCGAATTATATAATAAAAAGATATTTTAGGAAGAAAGAACATCTTCTTACTATTAAGGGTTGTAAAACCTTTTAAACACAGAGAATTATTTAATCAGAGTTCTTGTTATTCAAAAATGACCTTTTCTTTAGAATCAAACCATGATTTATACATTGGCATATGTATTTTTTCAACCTGATTTCTTTTAACTTTAAGAGTTGGGGTTATGAGTCCGTTTTCTACTGTCCATTCTTCCTTCATGATAATGATTTTTTCAATATTTTCATGCTTTTCAAGTGTAGGGTTGATTGTTTTTATTGACTGAATCAAACTATCACTAAGTTCCTTTTTGTTTTTGCGTTTGGCTTCCGCTGTTGGAACGATAAGAATGATTGGTTGAGGTATACCCATACCAACAATACATAGTTGCTCTATGTTTGTATTTTTTGAAAGTTCTAATTCAATAGGGGCCGGAGAAATATATTTTCCTTTATCTGTTTTGAACTGGTCCTTTACACGGCCGGTAATAGTTAAATACCCATCATGATAGTATTCGCCAATATCTCCTGTTTTTAAATAACCATCTTCATCAAATACTTTCGAAGTTTCTTCAACTGATTTGTAATAACCAGTCATTAAACACTTATTTTTAATACAAATTTCGCCCTCTTCGGTTAATTTAGATAGAACTCCATTAACTGGTTTACCTACTGTACCAATTTTATTTTCTTCTGGCAAGTTAAAATGAGAAAGGATACAATCTTCCGTCATTCCATATCCTTGCAATATGGTAATTCCTAATTTTTTATACCAATTCATAAGGCTCACTGCAAGAGGAGCTGCACCAGAGATCAGCAAGGAAGCTTCTGATAAGCCTAGTTTATTTCTTATTTTTTTCTTTAATAATTTACCTATAATTGGAATTCTTAATAGGTTGTTTAGCTTTTTTTGTGGTATGGTTTCTAAGATCTTTTCTTGAAATTTGGCCCAAATTCTAGGTACAGCAAAAAATAAATCCGGTTGGGTTGCTTCTAAATTAGCAGCAAAGGTTTCCAATGAATCAGCAAAAGTTATAGAAGCTCCTCTATAAATACCACTGATTTCTATACCAATTCTTTCAGCAATATGAGAAAGGGGTAAATAAGAGAAAAATTTAGGATGATCGGAAATATATAAAATATCTAAAATTGTATTTGCTGAGTACGTAAAATTAGCAACTGTATGCATAACTCCTTTAGGATTTCCTGTAGTTCCGGAGGTGTATATAATGGTAATTAAATTTGATGGCACTAGTTTTGAAACATTTTGGACCGGATTATGTTGCTTTACAAGTTTTTCCCAAGTAAGTTTTTCATGGATACCATATAGTTCAATACTAATTTTAGGAATATCGGGAATTCCTGTTTTCTGGGATTCATAATTGTCTAATTTTCCAATAATTATAGCTTTTGACTCACTATGTTTTAAAATTTGCTTGATAGTGTCGGCATTTAATGTAGGATAAATAGGAATTGAAACATGTCCTGCCATCATTATCGCAATATCTGCCATGACCCAATGAGCACAGTTTTTTGATAATAAACCAATTTTACTTTGAGGTGGCAAATTCAGCGCTATTAAAGCACTTGCCATTCTTCGAATTTCTGCTCCACTTTCTTCAAAAGAAAATGTTAGTAATTTGTTATCGATATTTTGTCTTAAAAAAGGTCTAGTTGGCGTATTTTTTTCCCAGTGCTCAAAAGCAGAGAGCGGTGAGTCAAATTTTAACATAAAGTATTATTAAGGTTATTGATACGACCAAGTTAACAAAAAAAAATAAACTAAATTTTTTATCTCAAGATCATGATTTAATAAAATAAAACCATAATTATAAAAGACGGTATAGTTCTATTTTAAAAAAGTTCTTTCGTGGCCCCTAAAGTCAATTCTTCATTATTCATTAGTATTTGGGCTAAACCTTTAGTTTTTATTAGTTCATAAGTGAAGAAAAACTTCATAGTATGTATTTTACTGATATAAAATAAATTAGGTTGTGTCCCATCTTCATTCTCTAAAACTTTTGACGCTTCAGTTGCAATTTTTAGCCATTGCCAGCCAATCGTAATTGTTCCTAAGAAATCCATAAATACGGTTGCATCAGCTAGAAACCTCTCGAAGTTTCCTTTTAAAGCATGTGGCATTAGAGTACTTAGAACTTTTTTAACAAGCCCTAAATTTTCCAATAAAATGTCTGCATAAGGTTTTAATTCATTGTAGTTGTTAGCGCTTGCAATCGATTTTTGAATTTCAGCAGCTAATAATTGTAAAGCTTTCCCATTTTGTTGTGTGATTTTTCTTCCTAATAAATCAAGTGATTGAATTCCTGTTGTACCTTCGTAAATAGCAATAATTCTAATATCTCGATAGTATTGTTGTGGCATAAATTCTGAACAAAACCCGTAACCTCCTAAAATTTGAACAGCATCACTGGTTGATTTAATACCTTGTTCAGCAGGGTAGGTTTTCGCGATAGGGGTAAGAAGTTCTAATAGTAAATTATAGTCGGCTTTTTCTTCAGCTGAAGAACTGGTCATTTCCTTGTCCACATAATTTGCCGTTTCTAAAATCAAACTAAGTGAGCCCTCAACGATAGCCTTTTGAGAAAGTAATAACCTCTTAATATCGGGATGATTGATAATTAAGGTTTGTGCTTCATCAATATTTTTTTGCCCTGAAGTATTCAATTTTCTTCCTTGCGGTCTCTCCTTGGCATACTTTAATGATGAAAAATAAGCAGCAGAAGCAATGGCGGTACCCATTCTGCCGGTAGCAATACGTGCTTCATTCATCATTTGAAACATATAAAACAATCCTTTGTTGGGTTCTCCTAATAACCATCCTCTACAATCATCATTATCACCAAATACTAAATGAGTTGTACAATAGCCCTTTTGTCCCATTTTTTCATATTCACCGGCAACTTCAACACCATTATAAACAAGTTTATCAGGATTATCTGGACGATTTTTAGGAACTACAAATAATGACACCCCTTTGGTCCCTGATGGTGCTCCTTTTATTCGAGCTAGTACTAAATGAACAAAATTATCAGAAAATTGGTGGTCACCGGCTGATATAAATATTTTTTGCCCTTTAATTAAATAGTAATCTTTTTCAGTTGCTGTTGCCAAGGTAGTAATATCAGAAAGGGAGCTCCCAGCTTGAGGCTCCGTTAAACACATAGTGCCACCCCAAGTTAGATCCATCATATTTGGCACATAAGTGTCTTTTAGATGTTGGCTGCCAAAAGAAAGAATTAGATTGGCAGAGCCCGCTGTTAAGCCAAAATAACCGGGAACATGGTTGTTAGCCGCTTCCATAATAAAATAGGCTGCATTAAAAACAGTCGAGGGCATTTGCATACCGCCATCATCAAAATCATACATGGCCCCAACCAAGCCCATTTCTCCTGCACCTTGTAAAATATTCTCAAATTGCGGATGAACATTTATTTTTCCATCTTTAAAATAAGAAGGTTTCTCGTCCATTTCCTTAATAAAAGGGAATAATGCCGTATCAGAAAACGATTTTACCGAATCGATGAAAATATCAATCGAAGTTTTGTCATACTCTTGAAAGCGATCTTTGATTAATAAATTTTCAACTACATGTACGTTAAACAATAAAAATTTTAATGTATCAATATCTACATACTCGTTTTTCATAATACTTTCATTTTTTCTTTGATAAACTCAATTATATGCTTTTGGGCATCTTTATAATCAAACCATTGAATCTCTTGGTCTTTTCTATACCAGGTAAGCTGCCTTTTGGCAAAACGACGCGTATTCTTTTTAATTTCTGAAATGGCGAAATCTAGTGTCATATCACCTTGCATATATGAAAACAACTCTCTGTAACCAACTGTCTGTAAGGCATTCAAATCTTTGTGTGGCAGTAATTTTTTCACTTCATTTAATAGGCCATTTTTCATCATTATATCAACCCTTAGGTTTATTCTGTCATATATAATGTTTCTATCCGCTGTTAATCCGATCTTAATCGGAATAAAATTACGTTCTTTTCTTTTATCTGTCAAAAAAGAAGAATAGGAGCTTTTTGTGCCAATGCAAATTTCTAATGCCCGGATAACTCTTTGGTGATTTTCAATATCGATTTTTTGATAAGTTTCAAAATCTAATTTTTTTAATTGCTCTTGCAGAGATTGAATACCGTTTTTTTCTAATTGATTTTTTAACTCTTCTCTTATTCTTGGGTCAACATCTGGAAAATCATCCAATCCTTTTAAAACTGCATCGACATAAAGACCACTGCCACCTACCATAACTACAATATTATTCTCTTTAAACAAGTTGTTTAGAGTCATCACAGCGTCTTTCTCAAACTGTCCTACATTATAATCATCATGTATAGATATATTTTGAATAAAATGGTGCTTTACTTGATTTAACTCTTCTTCGCTTGGTACAGCAGTGCCAATACTCATTTCTTTATAGAATTGGCGAGAGTCTGATGAAATAATTTCAGCATTGAATTGTTTCGCAATAGCAATGCCTAAAGAGGTTTTGCCAATTGCAGTTGGACCAATTATTGTAATAAGATATTTACTCATCGTCTAATTTATGACCGCATTTTCTACAATAATCGGCATCTTTTCGATGAATATCGGCACCACAACTTTTACAAGAACGGCCCTTATCAAATTCAGTATTTTTAGACGCTACATATTCTGCCGAAACTATTCCGGTTGGTACTGCAATAATTCCATAACCAATAATCATAATAAAGGTGGCGATTAATTGGCCAAGAGGTGTTTCTGGGGAAATATCTCCATAACCTACAGTTGTTAAAGTAACTATAGTTCAATAAATACTATGCGGAATACTATTAAATCAATGTTCAGGACCTTCAATTAAATACATCACGGTACCTAAAATGACAGAGATGATAAGTACAAAAAAAACAAAAACAAAAATTTTAGTTTTGCTATTATGTATTGCTTTCAATAAATTATTCGACTCTCCTAAAAAACGCACAAGTTTTAATATTCTGAATACTCTTAGAAGTCTTAAAGCGCGTAATGCAGTAAAATACTGGGAGCCAGCAAAAAAGAAAGATAAATATTTAGGAATTGTTGATAATAAATCGATTATTCCATAAAAACTAAAAACATATTTTTTTGGCTTTTTAACACATATAATTCTTAGAAAGTATTCAATTGAAAACAAAATCGTAACTACCCATTCTGAAATATTAAAAAAATCATGGTATTTTGTGTTATAACCCTCAACACTTTCTAGCATTACAATAATGATGCTATATAGGATGACGACAAGCAAGATAATATCAAACAATTTACCCGCTGGAGTATGAGTGCCATAAATGACATCATGGATAGTAGATTTCCAATTAGGGGTATTGTTGTTTTTTTGGTTCAATTAATTTTTCCTTTTTTCAAAAATAATAAAAACATTAACTATTATCCTTAGTATTTAAGTTTATTATTTTCAACTTTTTATTTTTTCTTAAATAGCTTTTAAGGATATGTTGTACGTCCCTGTTGTTTTCCATAGGAGTAATAATAGATTGCAGTATTTCAATCTTATTGATTTGGTAGTTCAAATTAAAGAAGCCAATACCTTTGAAAACACCATTTTTTATATAAATGGCGCTACGCTCTTGTATTTCCCGGCCTTTGTCAATAATTACTAAATTGCTATTTTCAAAACTATTTTTAGCAATTAATTGTTGTGCCCTATAGTTGTATATTTCAGGTAATTCTTTTTGAATACAAGCACCATTACAAGATTTAATTGTATAATTAAAACAGTTTTTATTGACTTTATGTAATCCTGTTAGTTTTTGACAAAGCATATAATTCTCAACAGCATTAAACATAAAACTTTTAGCACTTTGCCTATTAGTAAAAGTAGTGATTGGTTTTTTTCTTCCATCGGCTTTATCAATTTTTAAGTTGATATAACCATTATCATCAATAAAACTATATAAGGCATCTGTAAAAATAGTTCTTCGGAGAGCTCTGTTGTAAATAGGTTTATTTCTCTTAATTTCTTCACTTTCTTTCAAAAGAGCGACGAGTTCACTACCAGTTTTTTCATAACTAACCGTTGCTACTTGTATTTGAATTTTTTTAGCCTTTGGAGAAGTACTTGTAAAATGTTGATTGATGCGTTTTTTTATATTTTTACTTTTACCAATATAAATTATTTCACCATCTGATCTATGCATATAATAAACACCCGTTATTGTAGGAAGGCTCGCAACGATATCAATTAATTTAGGATCTAATTGATATTTTGGTTCTAAGCGAATGCTATTGGATATAATAGATTTTTGAAGGTCTTTATCCACTAATAACTTAAAAAGTTTAATGGTTGCAAGGGCATCGCCATTAGCTCTGTGTCTATCTGTAACGGGAATGCCTAATGTTCTGCAAAGCCTACCTAGTTTATAAGATTCAAGGTCCGGAATCAGTTTTTTACTTAATTCCACTGTGCATAAAGTCTGTCTTTCAAAACTATAGCCCAAACGTTTAAATTCAGTTCGTAAAATTCGGTAATCAAATTTGGCATTGTGTGCTACAATAATGCAGTCTGTAGTGATTTCAATAATCCGCTTGGCCACCTCATAAAATTTAGGTGCGTTTCTAAGCATTTGATTGTTGATTCCCGTTAAGTTAACCACAAAAGGTTGGATACTCCTTTCCGGATTTACTAAACTAATAAAACTATCAATTACTTGATGACCGTCATATCGATGTATTGCAATTTCAGTTATGCCCTCTTCATTATACTTTCCACCAGTTGTCTCTATGTCAATAATTGCATACAATTATTTTTTGTCAAGTACTAAACGGTTTTCTTTATTTGCTATTTCCCACGCAGTAAGAAAAACTAACTGGGTTCTTTTTTGAAGTAAGTCGTATCTAATTTTATCGGGTGTATCCGTATGTTTATGATAATCTTCATGTACACCGTTAAAATAAAAAATGATTGGAATACCATTTTTAGCAAAATTATAATGATCTGATCGGTAATAAAACCTGTTAGGATCATTTTCATCATTATAAGTATAATCTATAGTTAATTTTGTATATTTTTCATTGACTGATTCAGATAATTCATGTAGCTCTTTACTTATCTTGTCAGCCCCAATTAAATAAATAAATTCTGGATTATCAGCATGCTTTTTATCCACACGACCTACCATATCGATATTCAAATTGGCTACCGTATTTTCTAATGGAAAAATAGGGTTTTCACTGTAATATCTAGAGCCAAACAAACCCATTTCTTCACCTGTAACATGTAAAAAAACGATAGATCTTTTAGGCCCATTACCGCTATCAAGGGCTTTTTTAAATGCTTCTGCTATGATTAAAACTGCAGAAGTACCGGAGGCGTCATCGTCAGCACCATTATAAATTTTTTCTCCTTTAATACCAACATCATCGTAATGAGCTGAAATTACGATGTACTCGTCTGGTTTTTCAGTTCCTTTTAAATAAGCAACTACGTTTTCAGAATCTTGAGAAGATTGGCCTTTAAAGAATTCCATTGGAATATTTTGTAAATAATTGCCATTTGGATCTGCTGCGCT
>UPTN01001118.1_pt1 | contig 12198 bp, 15 predicted proteins | sample 2160111 | NCBI WGS metagenome assembly UPTN01 (sample SAMN06265058, study PRJEB28932) | marine metagenome | isolation source: Columbia River Estuary | place: USA:Columbia River Estuary, USA | collected 2014-05-05 | reverse complement strand
AATCAAACGATTAACAAGAGTTTTAGTACTCGAGATGGGACTTGAACCCATACGGGCATTACTGCCCACTGGATTTTAAGTCCAGCGTGTCTACCAATTCCACCACTCGAGCATTGGTACTATTATATTGTAGAGCGAAAGACGGGATTTGAACCCGCGACCCTCACCTTGGCAAGGTGATGCTCTACCCCTGAGCTACTTTCGCAGTCATATTTTAAAGAACAACATTCAATTTTTATCTCAAATGCGAGTGCAAATTTAATACAATTCTTATAACAACAAAGCCTTTTTTTAAAATTATTTAATTTATTTCTTTAATCTCCTTATTTTAAGGTTGTAATTCTCTAATAATAAAATATATTTGCACAGATTTTAATAAAACTTAATGCATAAAACCTTAAATTCTATTAATAATAACGTGAATTTTTCTGCAATTTTTAGTGATTTTAAACAATTAACAAAGGTTGGTTTATCACTTAGTGTTGTCTTTTCATCTTTGGCAGGTTATTTATTAGCAGTCGAAGAAATTCAGTTTTCCATACTTATAATGTTGGCAATTGGCGGTTATTTAATGGTTGGCGCTTCAAATGCTTTCAATCAAATTATTGAAAAAGATACTGACGCTTTAATGAAACGAACAATGAACAGACCTCTTCCAGCAGGTAGAATGCACGTTTCCATGGCAATGGTAATTGCTGTTTCTTTTACAATTGTAGGTTTAGCCATTTTATATAGTATCAACCCTAAAAGTGCATTGTTTGGCGCAATATCAATATTTTTATATACAAGTATTTACACTCCTTTAAAATCGGTGACACCATTGTCTGTTTTTGTTGGGGCAATTCCTGGAGCAATACCTTTTATGTTAGGATGGGTAGCTGCAACAAATGATTTTTCTATTGAACCTGGAATGTTATTTTTAATTCAGTTTTTTTGGCAGTTTCCACATTTTTGGGCAATCGCTTGGTTGCAATATGATGAATATAAAAAAGCAGGTTTTAACTTAATGCCAATGGGACAAAAAAACAAAAAAGCTGTTATTCAAATTATTATTTATACGATCTGTTTAATAATTGTTTCTGTAATTCCAGTTTTGAAAATGACAGGAAGTTTTTATATTTACCCAATTACAGCGGTTATTTTAGTAGCTTTAGGGAGCACAATGTTGTATTATGCATTTAAGTTATATAAGAATCAAACTAATAAAGAAGCCAAACAATTAATGCTTTCTAGCGTATTATATATAACTTTGATTCAAATAATTTACGTAGTAGATAAATTTTTACATTAAAATGAAACAAACTTTAGAACAAGAATACAAACAGGCAAAAAGAAAATCTGCAAAACCTATGTTATGGGTTTCAATGATTAGTATGACAATGATGTTTGCTGGTTTAACAAGTGCTTATGTTGTTAGTAGAAAAAGAAGCGATTGGGTTTCATTTGATTTACCAAATGCATTTTATATAAGTACTGTTTTAATAATTTTAAGTAGTATTACTTTTATTTTGGCAAAAGCCTTTATAAAAAAGGACAATCGTAAATTAACTACTGTAACATTATTAAGTACGCTAATTTTAGGCTTAGGTTTCATTTATTATCAATTTCAAGGATTCAACCAATTATTTGATGCTGGATTGGTTTTTGCGGGTGCCGAAAGTACTGTAAAATCATCATTCATTTATGGTATTACACTCGCTCATTTAGCCCATATTGCAGCAGGTATTATTGTGCTTTTAGTAGTATTGGTTAATCATTTTAATAAAAAATATACGTCTAAAGATTCACTAGGATTAGAATTAGGTGCTATTTTCTGGCATTTTGTAGATATTTTATGGATTTACTTGTTTTTATTTTTCTATTTTATTAGATAAAAAAAATAATGTATTTTTGGCGGGACTATAACTAAAAAATCAAAACAAAACTTATATGGAAGCAACTGTTGCTACTGAAACTAATGGAAAAACTTGGAGTGGTGGCACTAACAAACCACTAGGTGCAAGTTATGGTAAAATGATGATGTGGTTCTTCATTTTATCTGATGCACTAACATTCTCGGGTTTTTTAGGCGCATATGGTTTAATGCGTTTTAAATTTATTGAATCTTGGCCTATTGCCGACGAAGTTTTTACGCATTTTCCGTTTTTACATGGCCTGCACGCACCAATGTATTATGTAGCGTTAATGACCTTTATATTAATATTTTCATCTGTAACAATGGTTTTGGCCGTTGACGCAGGTCACCAAATGAAAAAAGGAAAAGTAACTTTTTACATGTTACTTACAATTATTGGTGGTTTAATTTTCTTAGGCTCTCAAGCTTGGGAATGGAAAAATTTTATTGGAGGTTCTTATGGAGCAGTAGAATTAAATGATGGTAAAATCATTCAGTTTGTAGATGCTTCAGGTCATCAAATTGAATTAGAAAAATTTGCTATTACTTCGCATTCAGACAGAACAAAATTAACTAGAGATAAAGGAGTTTGGTTTATGAGCGAAAGTTCATTACCTCCTTTTTCAATAGATGAAGTTATGGCTGGTTTTAAAGCAAATCCAGATATTACTATTAGATTAGAGAAAATTGATCCAGTAACAAAAAAGAAAACAATTGTACCACGTGCTGAAGCGATGAATTATTTAAATGAAACAAAAGCAGTTGTTAAAGGAGCAAACCTTCAAGTAAATGAATATGGGAAACCACTATTTGCAGATTTCTTTTTCTTTATAACAGGTTTCCACGGATTCCATGTTTTTTCTGGAGTTATTATAAATATTATCATTTTCTTCAATGTTATTTTAGGAACTTACGAGAGAAGGGGGCATTATGAAATGGTTGAAAAAGTAGGTTTATATTGGCACTTTGTAGATTTAGTTTGGGTATTTGTTTTCACATTCTTCTACTTAGTATAATTTTTAAAAAACAGTAAAATGGCACACGCACAAGAACATAAATCACATACAGCTTTAATTTGGAAAGTATTTGGAATTCTTTCTGTTATAACTATCGTTGAAGTTATTTTAGGAATCGCTAAACCCGATGTTTTACATTTAACAAAAATATTAGGAACAAGCCCTTTAAATATAATTTTCCTTGTTTTAACCTTGGTAAAAGCATATTATATTACTTGGTTTTTTATGCATATGGCTGATGAAACAAAAAGCTTAAGAAGAGCTGTAGTTTGGACTTCAGTATTCTTAATTATTTATTTAGCTACTTTGTTATTAATTGAAGGAAGTTATATAAATGATGTGTTAGCTCCCTTAGTAAAGTGGAATTACTAGCACTATAAAAATATTTAAATAAAGAAGGTGGTTTTTTAACCACCTTTTTTTATTTTTGCAAAAAACAAAATGAAAAAATTCTGGGTATTATTTAGCTTATTTGTTTTGCCTTTAGTGTTCTATATTTTTCTATCGAAGGGGATTTATAAATACTCTAATCTGCCAATACTATCAGAAAACGTAGTTGATGTTGAAACTTTTGCAAGCGAAGGAATAGTAACTTTTAATGAAAACTTATCCATAGTTTGTTTTTTAGGAAATGATATCAACACTGCTAAAGGCAGTATGTTTAACTTAAATCAAACAATTTACAAACGCTATTATCAAAAGCCTTACTTTCAAATTGTTGCAATACTTCCTGAAGGTTCAGAATTTGCATTTAAAGAGGCTATAGAAGAACTTTCTGCATTTACAGATATTAGCAAATGGCATTTTATTTACACCAGCGATTCGAACATAAATTCAATATTTAACAGTTTTGATACACCTTTTAAATTAAACGAAAATCTATATTCAGAAAACGCGTATATTATTGATATGGAATTGCGTTTAAGAGGAAGAAAAGATGATGAAGACACCAGTGATGGTAAATTATATGGTTATAATATGAAGTCAATTTCAACGTTGAAAAATAAAATGAAAGACGATATTGCTATTATATATTATCAATTAAAAAAATCTGCTGAAAAAGAACAACGAAGAAAAAGAGAAATCTAGTAACATGAAAAAATATTCATACATAGGCATTGCATTTATAATTTTAATATTTGGGATTTACTCAATTCCAAAAATTGTAAATAAATTTAAAACCCATGAACTTGTCAAAATAGGAGAAGTTCCATCTTATGAATTTACAAACCAAGATGGAAAATTAATTTCAAATTCCTTTTATAAAGACAAAGTTTATGTAATAGAGTTTTTCTTTACTACCTGCCCTACCATTTGTCCTAAAATGAATGAAAATATGGTAAAACTTCAGAATGAGTATTACGGAAATTTAGATTTTGGTATTGCATCATTTAGCATAAACCCAGAATATGATACTCCTGAAATACTAAAAGAATATGCAAAAAATCACGGAGCAACATTAAAAAACTGGAATTTTTTAACTGGAGATAAAACTACAATTTATAATCTAGCAAATAAAGGAATAGCTTTATATGCTGGTGAAAATAGCGAAGCTGAAGGTGGTTTTGAACATTCAGGAATGTTTGCGCTAATTGATAAACAAGGAAATATTCGTTCGCGATTAGATGAGTTTGGAAACCCAATTGCATTTTATGATGGTTTAGATGCTAAAAGCATACAAATGATTAAAGAAGATATTGCAATTTTATTAAAAGAATAATGATAACAGAAACAAAAAAATACAATAAATGGATTGTAATTTTATCAATCGCCATTCCTTTAGTAGTTGCAATTTTATTTGGTGTAAAAATTGATGCAAAACTACCTGTCTTTTTACCTCCAATTTATGCTTCTATAAATGGACTTACTGCATTGTTATTGATTGTTGCAGTTATTGCAGTTAAAAATAAAAAAGTAAAATTACACGAAAAATTAATGAAAACGGCTATTGTGTTTTCTGTACTTTTTTTAGTAATGTATGTTGCCTATCATATGACTTCTGATTCAACAAAATTTGAAGGAGAAGGAACATTAAAAATTGTTTATTTTGCCATTTTAATTTCTCATATTGTATTGTCAATTGCTGTAATACCTTTTGTTTTAATTACTTTTGTTAGGGCAATTACAAATAATGTTGAGCTACATAAAAAAATAGCTCGTATTACCTTTCCATTGTGGTTATATGTTGCAATTTCTGGTGTAATCGTATATTTAATGATTTCACCTTATTATTTTATTCCATATAACTAAAATGAAAAAATTAGTCTTCATATTATTCTTAATTTTTAGTCAATTGTCTAGTGCGCAATGTGCTATGTGTAAGGCTGTAGTTGAAAGCGGGGAAGTATCTCAAGCGGAAGGGCTGAATTCAGGCATCCTATATTTAATGGTTTTTCCCTATCTTTTGGTAGGTGCTCTTTTGTACTTCATTATTAAATATAGGCGTAAATTCAAAATTTAACATTTCTATAAGAGACTAAAAGTGTAACAAATAATAATTTTAGTCGTCATATAACAAAATCAACTAAACCGAATAGCTATTTGTTTGTTTATTCGGTGATAATTATTGATATTAATTAAAAATTAATAAAACTCAATTCTATATAATGAGAACTAAAATTGTTACTATTTTGGCATTTGCTTTTTTTATTACTGTAAGTGCCCAAGAAAAAAAATGGACGCTTCAAGAATGCGTAGATTACGCAGTAGATCATAACATTTCAATAAAACAACAAGAATTAAATAACGAATTGTTTAATGAAGATATTATTACTGCAAAAGGTAATTTTTATCCTTCATTAGGTGCTTCCGCATCGCAAAATTTTAATTTTGGATCTTATATTGATAACTACGGAGGCCGTGTCTCCAGGGATAGCCGTTCAAATAGTTTTGGAATAAATACAGGTGTTACATTATACAATGGAAATAGAAATAAAATAACCTTATTACAAGCCCAAAAAAGTTTAGAAGCTGCTGGTTTTGACTTGGAAGAAAATAAAAATGGCATTATGCTTTATGTTGTTAATTTTTATTTAAATGTGTTATTAAACAAGGAAAGTATAAAAATTGCTGAAGATCAAATTGTAATTAGTAAAAGTCAACTGGAAAAAGCCAAAGAATTAGTTGATGCAGGAGAGTTACCAAGAGCAAATTTACTAGAAGCTGAAGCTACTTTAGCAAATAATGATCAGCAATTAACAACTGCACAAAACACTTTAGATTTGTCTTTACTAAGTTTAGCACAATTATTACAAGTTTCGCACAAAGGATTTGATATAGAGGATGTTGTTTTAAATATTAATTCAGCATCATTAATTTATAATGATACTGATGCTATTTTTAATGCAGCTTTAGCTAGTCTACCTGAAATTAAAAGTGCTGAAATTGCTGTTGAAAATTCTGAATTATCTGTTGAAAGAGCAAAAGCAGCTTTTTTACCTTCACTTTCGTTTGGTGGTGGAATTGGTTCTTCATACCAACACAATCAAGGTGAAAAAGATGTCCGTGCAATTTTAGATGAAAACAACAATGTTATTTATGTACCAAATGGTTTTGGAAAACAAATAGAAGATAATTTAGGTTTTAACGCTGGATTTTCTTTAAATATCCCTATTTTTAATAGATTTCAAACAAAATCTAATGTCGCGAGAGCACAAATAAATCAACAAAAAACAGAATTGGCTTTATTAGATAGGCAAATTAAATTAAGAGAAACGATTGAACAAGCTTATGCAGATGCTAAAGCGGCTTTAAATCAATTTGTTTCTGCTGAAAAATCTTTAAAGGCACAACAAGAATCTTTTAAAAACGCACAAGCAAGTTACAACTCTGGTGTTATGACTTCCTTTGATTTTGATCAAGTTAGAAACAGGCTGGTTAATGCACAATCCTCTATGACAAATGCCAAATATAATTTTGTATTTAGAACTAAATTATTAGAATACTATTTAGGCATTCCAATTGTTTTAAATTAAATTATAAAAAAATAGATAATCAAACATCCAACCTAAAAAAGTTGGATGTTTTGTTTTATAGCGCTCTATTTAATTATCTTTGCAACTTAATACATAGAAATTGGCTTATATTTTAAATATTGAAACTTCTACTAAAAATTGCTCAGTAGGTTTAGCAAAAGATGGAAAAACTATTGTTTTAAAAGAATTAAATGATGAAGGTTATTCACACGCTGAAAAACTTCATGAGTTTATAAAAAATGTTATTTCTGAAGCGAATCTTTCACTAAGCAATTTAGATGCTATTGCTGTTGGCAAAGGTCCTGGGTCTTATACCGGCTTAAGAATTGGAGTTTCTGCTGCTAAAGGCTTGTGTTTTGCCTTAAATATACCTTTAATTGCGATAAACACATTGCAATCTCTTGCCGAATCTATTTCTAAACCTAAAGATAGTTTTATTATACCGCTTATAGATGCCCGAAGAATGGAAGTTTACAGTGCAGTTTTTAAAAATAACATGCAAGTAAAAAATGTTGCAGCTGAAATTATTCAAGAAAACTCTTTTAGTGAATTTTTGGTTAAATCTAACGTGTATTTTTTAGGAGATGGAGCTGAAAAATGTAAGGATATAATTATTCATAAAAATGCAAATTTCATCGAAAATAAATTTCCTTCAGCCAATGAAATGTCAAAACTTTCTTTTGAAAAATACAAAAAAAACAACATTGAAGATGTCGCTTATTTTGAACCTTTTTACCTAAAAGATTTTATAGTAACAACATCGAAAAAATTAATTTAAAGTGTTGTAATAATTTATTATTTTAATTAAATCTTCAGTCTTTTTAAAACCTATTTTGTTTTTTTTTGCAAACAAGTCAATCTCCTTAGATTTATTACTGAAAAAATTTAATATATCCTTTTTCTTAGTAGGCAGCTTTATTGCCTCATTGTTTTTTGCTATATAAATTTCATCTTTTAACCTTCCTAGCTTTGGAGGTTCATATCTAGTAAATCCTAATTTTGCAGGCACTTCTTTATAGAGCTTTATACTTTCTTTAATTAGTAATTGTGTCTTATCATTTTTATCTAAAACCACAAAAAAACCTTTTTTAGATTCTCCATTTTCTGCATAATCTAAAAGTTGATACTCTTTATTAATAATATCAAAATTTATACTATAATTATTTGTTTTGGGTAAATAAAAAGGCTTACCCTGCAGCTCAATTTCCATTTCATCTCTATAAGCATTGTATCTCATTGAATAAACCATCTCCCTGTTTGAGATAGTCCCTGATAGAAAATTTTCATTAACATAACTACTGCCTATTACTTCTCTTGATGGAGAATCTATATTTAAATCAATTACTCCAATAAGGCCATAAATATTAAATTCATTTGTCATATTTACACGACCAGTCGCTGAATCCGTCCATTGACCATAAATTAATATACTAAAACATAGCATTAATAATGTCAGGATATTTTTAATTTCCATATTCATATTTAATATATATTACGTTCATTAAATAGTTGAAATCTATTTAATTCATCGCATTATAATAGCTAATTATTTTAATTAAATCTTCAGTCTTTTTAAAACCTATTTTATTTTTTTTAGCAAACAAGTCAAGCTCCTTAGATTTCTTTGAGAATAACGTTAAAAAATCTTTCTTTTTTTTTGGTAATTTAATTACTTTGTTATTTGCAAAGTGTATAAAAAATTCATCTTTTGCTCTTTTCAAAGTTGGAGGTTCATATTTTGTAAAACCTAATTTTGCAGGTACTTCATCATACAATTTAATTTTTTCTTTTACTATTAATGAGGCTTTATCACCCTCATTTAAAACTAGAAAAAAACCGCTTTTTGAACTTCCGTTTTCATCAAAATTAAATAGCTGATAAACTTGATTGCTCCCTTCAAAAGAAATTGAATAATTAATAGATTTTGGTAAATAATAAGCCTTACCTCTAATCTCTACCTCCATTTCATCTAAATAAGCATTATACCTAACCAATTGAATAACTTCATTATTAGATAATTTTGCAGGCAAGAAAGTTTCTTCAAAATAACTAGTTCCAACTAATTCTTTAGATCTTAAATCAATAGATGTTAACCCCTTTCCATTAGTATATATTTGTTCAGAATTTGAATGTTGAGTATACCCAAAAAGCGAATAAAACAACCCTAAAATTATCAGGTTTTTTTTAATTTTTACTTTTAAGTTAATTAAAAAAATATTCATAAAAATTAAATGTCGTTTAATTTAGTGTATTATAATAATTAAATATTCGAGTTAAATCTTCAGTACTTTTTATATTTAATTTGTTGTTTTTTATAAACTTTTCAACATCCTTTGATTTACCAGAAAATAAACCTAAAAAGTCCTTTTTCTTTTTTGGTAATTCTACAGTTGTATTATTTTTATAACCAATAAAATATTTATCTTTCAATCGACCTAATTTCGGTGGTTCATATTGCGTAAAACCTAATTTTGCCGGAACCTCTTCATATAATTTAATTTTTTCTTGCTTTAACAAGGTAACATTATCACCACTTGTTAATAAAACAAAGAAACCTCTTTTTTCAATTCCACTTTCATTATAATTGGCAATTAGGTATTCTTTATTAGACCCTACGAAATTAATACTATAAATGGTAGTTTTAGGTAAATAATAAGCTTTACCTCCAATTTCAACCTCCATTTCATCTAAATAAGCATTATACCTAATTAAATTAAAAATTTCATTATTAGAAATTTTTGCAGGTAGAAATTCCTCATTTATATAGCTAGTACCCATTAACTTTTTAGATCTTAAGTCAATAGATGTTAAACTTTTTGCATCGAAATACATATGCTCAACATCAGAATGTTGCGCATAACTTACATTGCAAATTAAAATAAGTAATATTAGCGCTAGGTTAATTTTAATTTTTTTCATAAATAATAAATTTACTATTTAGCATCAAAAATTACGCCAACAATTTATTTATTTTTTTATTTCAACTCGATGTGGATATGGAATTTCAATACCAGCTTTATCAAGGGCATATTTACCTTCTTCAATAATTCCAAAATATACATCCCAATAATTTTCAGGAGTAGCCCATGGTCTTACGGCAAAATTCACAGAACTATCTGCCAATTCAGAAACATTTACACTTGGAGCTGGATCTTTTAAAACTTTAGGGTTATTTAACATTACATTCATTAAAACTTCTTTAGTTTGTTTAATGTCTTCATCATAACCAACACCAAAAGTTAAATCAACACGTAGTTTTCCTTCTTCTGTATAGTTTTTAATATTTCCATTAGATAAAATTCCATTTGGAACTATTACTAGTTTATTTCCTGGAGATATTAATTTTGTGACAAATATTTGAATTTCCTTAACAACTCCTATTTCACCTTGAGCTTCAATTAAATCTCCAACTTTAAAAGGTTTAAATATCATTATTAGCGCTCCGCCGGCAAAATTTGCCAAAGAACCTTGCAAGGCTAAACCTACAGCTAAACCAGCAGCACCTAATATTGCAATGAATGAAGTTGTTTCAACACCAATTTGTGAAATAGCAGTTATAAAAACCAATATTTTTAGTGTCCAACCAATTAAATCTCCTAAAAATTTTTGAAGTGTAATATCTACACCTCTTTTCTCCATTACCTTTCTAGTAATTTTTACAATTTTTTTAATAAGCCATAAACCTAATATTAAAATAAAAAAAGCCACAACAACATTTGCTGCATTTCTTTCTATAAATACTAGTGCTAAATCTAAATACTTTTGAAAATTCATTATATTATATGTTAAATTAAGATTAGAATTATTCCAATAATTGCCGGAACAGATTGTACTACAAATAACTTTATTTTACCTGTAGTATATGACCCATAAATACCAGCAATAGTCACGCAAGTTAAAAAGAAAAGTGCTATTTCGTTAAAGCTATTTTTATTACTTATTGCCCAAATAAGTCCGGCTGCTAAAAAACCATTATACAATCCTTGATTTTTGGCAAGTGTTTTAGAAACTTTGGCTTCTTCAAGTTTCATTCCAAATGCTTTTAGTCCTTTTGGCTTGTCCCAATAAAACATTTCTAAAATCATAAAATAAATATGTTCAAATGCAACAAAACCAACAACAATAATTATTAATGTATCCATTAATCAAATTTAATTTTTAACTGCTCTAAGGCATTTTTAATTTCACTTTCTGGTAATTGACATGCTCCATCAACACATATATAAATTAAGGTTTCATTTTCATTAAATCGCCCTTCCATTAATGGTATATTACTTTTTTTTGTACTTCCTGCAATTAATTTATTTGGAATATAATTTTCATTTAGCTCCTTAATTTTCTTTTTCGAACCTTTACCTGAAATAGCTATTTCATAAAAATCTCCAGAAAAATCACACATTAATTGCAACCAATTGGAATACCCAGAACCATAAGCTTGTGTTCTTTCTTGAATATTATGAAGCATTTGCTTACTGGTTTTTAAATAATAGTTATTTGAAAAATAATGACTTAGTTTAAATAAATTATTAGCCATTATAGAGTTTGAAGCGGGTATTACATTGTCTTCAATTTCCATTTTTCGTGTTATTAAATTAGTATCTTCATCCGATGTAAAATAAAACATTGATTTTTCAACATCAAAGAAATGATCAAAACTATAATCTGTTAGTTGTTTTGCCGTGTTTAACCAAAGTTCATTTAAGCTTACTTCGTATAACGAAATATAAGCATCAATAACAGTAGCATAATCTTCTAAATATCCATTTATAGTACTTCTACCGTTTTTATAACTATGGTTTAGATTTCCATTTTCTTGTAATTGTTTGGTATAAATAAATGTGGCATTTTTTATTGCTACATTTAAAAAACGCTGTTCATTAAAAGCTTTATAAGCATCTATATAACCTTTTAACATAAGCGCATTCCAAGAAGTTAGCGATTTATCATCCAATCTTGGTCGAGATCTTTTAGTTCGCAATTGCAATAGTGTTTTTTTCCAAATTTCTACTTTAGATTCCAATTGGGAAACAGTAATTGAGTTGTTTTTGGCAACTACAATATCACTATTTTTTCTAATTAGCACATAATTATCATGCTCCCAAAAACCATAATTATTTATGTTATAATACTCCGAAAACAATTTAAAATCTTCTTTTAAAATAGATTTTAATTCCTCTATTTTCCATACATAAAATACACCTTCTTCCAGCTTACCTTCGTTATTAACGCTATCTGCATCTAACGAAGAATAAAATGCACCTTCATCAGTAGTTAACTCTCTTTCAATAAACTCTAGGGTTTCATAAACAGTTTT